>Ga0136627_1000026_pt1 | contig 38912 bp, 34 predicted proteins | sample AntDrymUQ4892206_2_FD_104652 | JGI IMG/M metagenome (GOLD analysis project Ga0136627, IMG submission 104652) | Polar desert sand microbial communities from Dry Valleys, Antarctica - metaG UQ489 (22.06) | ecosystem: Environmental > Terrestrial > Soil > Desert | place: Antarctica: Dry Valley... | reverse complement strand
CGCCTAGATTGGGCACCAGCGTCGTGAAGGGGTAGCCGGCGATCTTCGGCCGGGCGGCGGAGATGCGCGCCACGAGCGTCGACTTTCCCGCGTTGGGGAAACCCACGAGGCCCACATCCGCCAAGAGGCGCAACTCAAGGCGCAACCACGTGTTCTCGCCCGGCTCTCCCTTTTCTGCGAAGGTGGGCGCCCGGCGGGTCGCCGTGGCGAAGCGGACGTTGCCCCGGCCCCCTCGCCCGCCCTGCGCCGCGACCAGCTCATCGCCCGGGCCGGCGAGGTCGGCGATCAGAGTTCCTCGGGAGTCGTAGACCACGGTGCCGGGAGGGACGAGAATGATGCGGTCCTTGCCGCGCGCGCCGTGCTTGCGTTTGCCCTCGCCGTGCCCGCCCCGCCGGCCTTTGACGTGCGGGTTGTCCCGCAGCTCGAGGAGTGTGCCGACCGAGGTGTCGGCCCGCATGATCACACTTCCCCCGTCACCGCCGTCGCCCCCATCGGGACCACCCTTCGGCTTGAAGGGTTCGTGGTGGAAGGCGGACGCGCCGTTGCCACCGTCTCCGGCACGCACGTTGATCTTGACCTCGTCTACGAACCGCATGGTTACCTGACTATCGCACCGGGCCCGGCGGACTCATGCGACTGCTCGAGAAGGTGACCCGAGGGATCCCTGAGGTCTCGTGTCGAGTGCGGAGCACTACTCGGACAGAACGCTGACGACCTTCCGGCGGCGCATGTTGTGAAAGGAGACCTTGCCCTCGGCGGTGGCGAAGAGCGTGTCGTCTCCGCCGCGCTTGACGTTGAGGCCCGGATGGACCTTGGTCCCGCGCTGCCGCAGGATGATCTGACCGGGTCCGGCGAGCTGCCCGCCGTGAAGCTTCACGCCGAGTCGCTTGCTTTGGGAGTCGCGCCCGTTACGGGATGACGATGCGCCCTTTTTGTGTGCCATGGAAGTACCCCTCTATCCTCGCTCGCGCCCGGCGCTAGAGCTTGATGTCCGAAATCTCGATGCTGGTGTAGTGCTGGCGGTGGCCGCTGTTGCGCCGGTAGCCCGACTTGTTGCGGAACTTCGACACCTCGACCTTGGGTCCCTTAGAGGCCCCCACGACCTTGGCGGTCACCTTGGCCTTGGACAGAGCCGCGGCTCCCGCGGTTGTCTTGCCCTTATCGTCGACCACGACCAGCGGAGTGAACTCGACACCGTCGTCGGAGTCGGTCACTTTCTCGATCTCGATCACATCGCCCTTGGCGACCTTGAACTGTTTGCCGCCCGCGCGGATTACTGCGTACATGTCGCTCCTTGTAGAAGTGCCCCACGGCAGGCGGGGCAGCACCAGAATACCAGAGGCGCCCGAGCCGCCGTTCGACCGGCTAACCGCCCAGCGGAAGGACCATGGCGAAAATCGAGCCGTTGTCGGCGCTGGTGGAGACGTCGAGCCGGCCCCCCGAAGCCTCGAGCACCTGGCGGGCGATGAACAGGGACAACCCGAGACCTCCGACCGCTCTCGTGGAGGAGGAATCACCCTGGGAGAAGGGCTTGTTCAGCAGCCGATCGAGGGTCGCGGCGTCCATGCCCGGCCCGTAGTCGCGTACGATAAGCCGCGCCATGCGGGGACCCGCGGCGACCTCGACGTCGACCGGTCCTTCGGTGAACGACAATGCGTTGTCGATGAGCGATACCGCGACTTCGCGAATGCGCTCTCGGTCGCCGGAGGCCGCAATCTCGGTCTCGGTCATTCGCAGGCGTCCAGGTTCTGTCTTGTGGTCGAGCAACGCGGCCGCCTCGCGCGCAACGGTGTTCAGTGAGAAGTCGACCGGCTGAAGTCCCAGTCCGCCGCGCTGGATACCGCTGACCGTGAGGATCTTGTCGATCATCAAAGAAAGGCGGTCGCACTGGTTGCTCATCGAGCCCAGGAGCTCCAGCTTGGTGGGCTCGTCGAGTTCCTCCCACTTGTGCCGCAATGTGGTGACTCCCCCGCTGATCGTCGTCAGCGGCGTGCGCAGCTCGTGCGACACGACGGATACGAACTCGGTCTTCATTTGATCGAGCTCGGCCAGAGAGCGAGCGCGCTCCTGGACCTCGCGATAGAGCTGAGCGAGGTTCTGCATGACGCCGCGGGTCACCTCGCGGCCGAGGGCGGCCTCACCGGCGTGCACCGCGTCGAGCGACCTCAGCAGCTCGTCGGCGCTTCCCCCTTTGAGGAGGTAGCCGTCGGCGCCGGCCTTGACCATCTCGCTGACCAGCTCCATCTCGCCGAAGGCAGTGAGCGCGAGCACCTTGACCTCGGGATGATCTTGCTTGATCGCCGCGGTCGCCTCGGCCCCCGTCATCTCCGGCATGCGCATGTCCATGACGACAACATCCGGAATGAGACGGTCGACCTCGACTACGGCCTGGCGACCGTCCGCGCACTCACCGACGACCTCGATGTGCTCCTGAAAATCCAGGAGCTGTCGGAGGCCGCCTCGGACGTGCACGTTGTCGTCGACGATGAGGACACGCAAGTTTGCTTCCCTTCTTTGGAACAGGCGCGATCGCAAGAGGCGGTCGCCGTAGACACACTATCGACGCCTACCGCAGGCGACCTAATCGAAAACCCGACCTATCACCCGATCTAGCCACGCGCCGTAGTCACTAAGTGCTACCCCCGGCCGATCCATCTCCGCGAAGAGATGCGTCGAGAAGCTGAATGGGATGCCAGATGGGCAACTCTCGCCCTCGACTCCGGAGCCGACCAGCTATCTGTAACGAGCAGCCTGGGTTACCCGAGGCGATCGCTTCGGCCCCCGTGGCCAGAAGGTTGTCGACCTTCCGCTCGGCCAGTTGGCGGGCCGCCTCGGGCTGCAACAGGTTGTAGATGCCCGCCGAGCCGCAACAGAGCTCCCACTCGGCGGGCTCCATGATCTCGAGTTCGGGGATCGCTCCGAGCAGCGCACGCGGCTGGGCGCGCACGTCCTGCGCATGGGCCAGGTGACAGGCGTCGTGATAAGCAACCGTAAGAGCGATGGGATGTCGTTTTGCACGCGGTTGAATCGAACCGAGGAGCTCGGTGACATCGCACGCCCTGTCGGACAACGCGGAGGCGCGTTCAGACCACTCAGGATCGTCGACGAACAAGTGCTTGTAGTCCTTCATCGCCGAGCCGCAGCCCGCCGCGTTCGTTATAACGTAATCGCAGGACTCGAAGGCCTCGATCGCTCGACGCGCTAGTGAGCGAGCCTCATCCTCGTAGCCGGTGTGCAGCATGAGCGCCCCGCAACAACGCACGGATGCCGGGGCGACGACCTCGAAGCCCTCGGCCGACAGCACGCGCGCCGTCGCCGCGTTGGTGGCTCCAAAGAACGCTCGTTGTACGCAACCCTGCAGCAGCCCGACGCGGCCGCGTCGCTCTCCCGCGGCGGGAGTGCACTCGTCCAGCCGAGAGATGGCTTCGCGCGGGCGCACGTCGGGAGCGAGCGACGCCAGCGTGGCGAGCCTCGGCCAGCGTCGCCCCAGCGGCCCTTCGGCCACGGCGCGGTCGAGACGCAGCCGGCGGGCCAGGGCCAGCATCGGAATCAGCGCTCGTAGTCGGTTCGGATGGGTGAACAGGGCGAACGATGCGCGTCTCCCCAAGCGCTCGGAGCGGGTACGCGGGTAGTTGCGCTCGACCTGGGGCCTCGTCTGCTCGATCAGCCGGTCGTATTGAACGCCCGAGGGACACGCCGTGACGCAGGCCATGCATCCGAGACAACGGTCGAAGTGCGTGGCCATCACATCGGACATCTCGCTGCCCTCCTCGAGCCCGGCCCGCATGAGCACGATGCGCCCGCGCGGCGAGTCCATCTCCTCGCCCCACAACGCGTAGGTGGGACAGGTCGGCAGGCAGAAGCCACAGTGGACACAGTCCTCGATTAGCTCCGTCTCGGGAGCGTTGTGGTCATCGAAGGCCCGACCGGAGTGACCCTGAACCGACACCGGTCAGATCCCACCCACGAAGAGGCCCGGCGCGCAGACGCCGGCGGGATCGAAGCGAGACTTGACCGCTCGCATCACGCCCAGCGTCCCGGCGTCGACGTCACCCCACACCTCGGCGTGCAGTTCGCCGACACCGTCGAGCAACACGCAGTGGAGCGACTTGCGTCCCAACTCGGCGCGTACTCGTGCCACGGTCCCCGGCACATCGTCTCCCGAAGGTAAGCGCACCCAGAACAGCCCCAGGCCGGCGCGCCCGACGAGCGACCCGCGCTCGCGCTCGGTGACCCCGATCAAGTGCGCCAGGTCACCCGGCAGCGCCGACACCTTCACGGATATCTCATCGGGTCCCGCGCGCTGTGCATCCCGTTGCCCTTTCCACAGGACGTCGTCATCGTCGTGTCGCGTCACCCCCAGGCCCGCGTTCTCCATGAGCTCGTGTGCGACGTCGGCCTGGGCCTCGGGCGCCACGCCGCCGAAGCTGGCCAACGCACCGCCATGACCACCCTGCCACGAGACGTCCAACGCCTCGATCTCGAGAGACGCATGACTGAGCGCGAGCACCGCCTCCCGCAACACCGAGGCGTCGTCCGAGGCCCCGACGACCGTCACGGTACGAGGGGACAGAGGATGGAGCCTCACGATGAGCTCGACGATGAGACCCAGGGTCCCGAACGAACCGGTAAGCAGCTTCGCCAGGTCGTAGCCGGCGACGTTCTTGATGACCCGGCTTCCGCTGCGCGAGAGCGTGCCGTCGCTGAGTGCGATCGTCATCCCGAGCACGAGGTCGCGCGCCGAACGATAACGATGGCGCAAGGGCCCACTGTCGTTGCTTGCGACAATTCCGCCGATGGTCGCGGCCTCGGCGTCGCCGAGGGGCGGATCGAGGGCGAGCATCTGGCCCGACGAGGCGAACTCCCGCTGCGCGAAAGCCAGCGGAGTCCCGGCCCCCAGCACCGCGGTCATGTCGGGGGCGTTGTAGTCGCGTATGCCGCTCATGACTTCCGTTGACACGATCGCGCCGACCTCGGTGGGCTCGCCCCACCCGAACTTGGTCCCGCCGCCACGAGGTCTCAGCGCCGTGCCAGACTCGCCGAGCGTGCGCATGACCTCCGCCGCCTCTTCCGGAGAGGAGGGAGTCTCAGTGCGGACCTCGAGTCCCCGTGAGGTCTTCACAGACGCTCCGCGATCCCGGCGACCTCGAGGGGATGCCGCCGGTAGGGCCCTGGCACTTCGCCGCACAGCCGCGGCGTCGGCATTACCTTGCCCGGATTCGCCCGTTGCAGGGGATCGAACGCGCAGCGCAAGCGTTGGAACGTCGCCAGATCCTCGTCGGAGAACATGTCTTTCATGTAGCGCTTCTTGTCGATCCCGACCCCGTGCTCGCCGGTAATAGATCCGCCCGCATCGAGACAAGCTTTGAGAATCAGTCCGGCGCACTCCTCGGCCCGCTCGGCCTCGCCCTCAACCGACCCGTCGTAGCAGACCAGGGGATGAAGGTTGCCGTCTCCCGCGTGAAAGACGTTGGCCACGACGAGGTCGTACTCACGCCCCAGTGCAGCGATGCGTTCGAGCACCTCGCCGAGGCGCGTTCGAGGAATGACTCCGTCTTGAACGTAGTAGTTGGGGGCGATGCGGCCCATGGATGCGAATGCCGCCTTGCGCGCCTTCCAGATCAGCTCGCGCTCCTCGTCATCGGCCGCGACTCGCACGTCCGTTGCTCCGTTGTCCTCGCAAGCCTTCACGACGCTAGAGAAGCGCTCGTCGCACTCGGCTCTCGGTCCGTCGATCTCAACGATCAGTGCGGCTCCCGCGTCGACGGGCATCCCCGCGTGGGTTGCCTCCTCGCAGGCGCGGATCGCCGCGTTATCCATCATCTCGATCGCACCCGGCGTCGCCCCCGCTGCGACGATGTCGGACACTGTTCGTCCCGCCGGCCCGACCTCTCGGAAGTAGGCGATGAGAGTCCGCACGGTTTCTGGAACGGGGATGACACGTAGGGTTATGCGAGTCGCGATCCCGAGCGTTCCCTCCGAACCCACGAAGACTCCGGTCAGATCGTAGCCGGGAGCATCCAGCTCCTTTCCGCCCAGCTCGACCACCGTTCCGTCCGGCATGACGATTTCGAGACCCGTTACGTAGTTCGTCGTGAACCCGTATTTGAAACAGTGGAGCCCGCCGGAGTTCTCGGCGATGTTGCCTCCGATCGAACAAACGACTTGGCTCGATGGATCGGGCGGATAGAAGTGAGACGGCCCAACTGCGTCCGAGATCTCACGATTGATGACGCCGGGCTCGACGACTATGCGCTGGTTGGAGAGGTCGACCTCGAGGATCTTCCGCATACGAGACAGCACGATCAACACGCCGTCGCCGACCGGAACCGCGCCGCCCGACAAGCCGGTACCGGATCCCCGCGCCACCCACGGGATCTGATTGTTGTGACAGAGCCTGACGACTGCACTAACTTGCTCGGTCGTCGTCGGAAGCGCCACTGCTCCCGGCTGAACCTTGTACTGAAGCAGTCCGTCGGACTCAAAGGTCTTGCGCGCGAGGGGATCCGAAACGACCCCGTCCGAGCCGCAGATGGCGGTCAGCTCGTCGACGAGATTGTTGACCTTCACGGCGTCTGCTCCCTGCGGGCTAGTCGCTCGTTTCAACCCCCTTCGTCCCAGCATCGCACGACTCTCAGCTTCATGGGAGGGGTGCGCCCCGAGGTCGGTCGGCGCACGGCTCAGCCCACTCGAGCGGCAGTAGTCTTCATCTCACCCGCAGAGGGCCTCCGGTTATTGACGTCCGATCGAGGGACTCAGAAAGGGACCTCAGGCCATGACTAAACCCCCGGATGTCGAGGTGCAGGGCCCGATCGAGGGTCGTGGTGGCACCATCCTGACGCCCGGCGCGCTTGCCTTCGTAGCCACGTTGCAGCGCGAGTTCAACCCCCGCCGCGAGGAGCTGCTGGCAGAGCGCGCGAGGCGGCAAGAGGCTTTTGATGCCGGCGAACTGCCCGACTTTCTCTCCGCCACGAGTGAGGTGAGAGCCTCGGACTGGTCCGTGGCCGCTGTTCCGGACGACATCGCGGATCGTCGGGTCGAGATCACCGGACCCACCGACCGCAAGATGATGATCAATGCGCTCAACTCGGGGGCCAAGGTCTTCATGGCTGACTTCGAGGACGCCAACTCACCGACGTGGGACAACATGGTGACGGGTCACGTGAACCTCATCGACGCGCTCGAGCGAAACATCGAGTTCGAGAGTCCCGACGGCAAAGTCTACCGGCTCGAGGACGACGTCGCCGTCATTTTCGTGCGGCCGCGGGGCTGGCATCTCGTCGAGAAGCACGTGCTGGTCGACGGTGCACCCATCTCGGCGAGCCTCTTCGACTTCGGTCTCTACCTCTTCCACAACCACGACAGGCTTCGTGTGATGGGAAGCGGCCCCTACTTTTATCTTCCAAAGCTCGAAAACCACCTCGAGGCACGGCTCTGGAACGACGTCTTCAACTTCGCTCAGGATCGCCTCGGCGTCGAGCGCGGCACGATCAAAGCGACTGTGTTGATCGAAACCATCCTCGCCGCCTTCGAGATGGACGAGATCCTCTACGAACTAAAGGACCATTCGGCGGGACTCAATGCCGGACGGTGGGACTACATCTTCAGCATTATCAAGAAGTTCCGCACGCGTGAGGACGCCATCTTGCCCGATCGGAACTCGGTGTCGATGACCGTGCCCTTCATGCGCGCCTACACCGAGCTTCTCGTAAAGACGTGTCACCGGCGGGGAGTACACGCGATGGGAGGCATGGCCGCGTTCGTCCCCAGCCGCAAGGACCCGGACATCAATGCCACGGCGCTTGCGAAGGTCACCGAGGACAAGAAGCGGGAGTCACAGGCGGGCTTTGACGGCACCTGGGTCGCACATCCCGACCTCGTGCCGGTGGCTTTGGAACCCTTCGGCCAGGCGCTCGGTGACCAACCGAACCAGGTGGCGCGACAGCGCGGCGACGTCGAGGTCGCGGCCGAGGATCTTCTCGACTTCCGCGTGCCGGACGGAGCCATCACCGAAGACGGGCTCCGCAACAACTCGAACGTGTCCATTCAGTATCTTTCTTCGTGGCTGACCGGCAACGGGGCCGCAGCGATCTTCAACCTCATGGAAGACGCGGCAACCGCCGAGATCGCCCGCTCGCAGATATGGCAGTGGGTTCACAACGGGGCAGAGCTGGCCGACGGACGGGTCATCGACGACACTCTCGTGCGGAGGATCGAGGCGGAAGAACTAGACAGCATTCGTGCGGCCGTCGGCGAGGAGACCTTTGCGAAGAGCCGGGCCACCGAAGCCCAGGCGCTCTTCGAGCAAGTGGCCCTCGGCAGGGATTTTGTCGAGTTCCTTACGCTACCGGCGTACGACCACCTCGACTGAGACAGGGAACGCCGGTCCTAGAACTTGACGAAAGTCGGAATGTTCTCGTCCGTCAGCCGCTCGCCCGTCACAGCGACCATGTGGGCCATGAGAATCGTTGGCAACAGCATCCCGAGCATCGCTCCGCCGAAGAACACGCCCCACATGTCGATCTTGAGCAGGCGAAGCCAGCGTCTCCACATGGCCGAGTTCTTGTCGTCGTCGGGAAAGATGAAGCCTGTGGCGAGCAGCTCGGTGCGCTCGCCCCTTATGCCCGAGATGAACCCCACGCGATGTCCCATGCCGTAGCCCTTGTCTCGGTAGTGGCACATCACGTACCAGTTAAGACCCGAAGAGAGCGCGGTGAACCCCGCAAGACCCCCGAGTTGCGTCGCAGTAATTCCCTCTGGCGGTGCGGCCGGGGTCAGCAGACCACGGATCCCCTCCCACCAGACGGAAAACGGGACGACCAGCAGATCGAGGATCAGGAGACCGACGAGGATGCTGCCGACGAGGAACCAGTTGGTCAGCTCCAGGCCGCGCGAGACCTTCTTGGACATTACGGTGATCACGGAGCTCATCGCGCTCGGAATCTCGATCGGCAGCGGGGAGTTCCCCCTTCTGGCGACCAAGTGACAATCTGTGGCAAAGCAGGTGAAACCCGGCGCGTCAACCCGCCGGGCAAGGGCCACCTCTGAGTCGAATGAACCTCCGTCTCACCCACCCGGTCGGCCCAGAAGGGCCTCGTACGCCTCCCAGGTATCGACGTCGGCCGGCGCCTCCGGATGAGCGGTGATCCACTCGACTTCGCTGCCCCGCAGGGGACAGGCGACGGCGTCGTCTTCCCCGGCCCCCAGACGCCGGGCCAAGCCGGACCGCACGATGACGGGATGACCCGGCGCGTCGCCGTGCCGTGGGCGTACGACGTCTGCTCGGCCGTGACGAAACGTCTCTATCGTGCGCTCGATCAGCTCGTCGGGAACACGGGGCTGATCACCCAGCAGGACGGCCGCGTCGTTTCCTCCCTCGGAGGCCGCCGCCAGACCCCTCCTCACCGAGCTCCGCTGTCCTTCCAGGTAGGCGTCGTTGCGGACGATCCGGGCATTGGACGGAAGTTCGAGCGCCGCTTCGATCCGATCGGCCTGGTAACCCAGGATCACCACGACCTCGTCGAAGTGCTTGGCGGCCAGTGCCACCCCATGGGCCAGAAGCGGGCGGCCGTCGAGCTCGAGGAGCTGCTTCGTGCGTCCTAGGCGAGACGAGGTGCCGGCCGCCAGGACGATCGCCGTGATCACGGATCCTTGCGACCGAACAGGCGCTTGAACAAGCGTGCGATTGCCGAAGCGAGTGCGCCCAGCACCAGACTGATCCCACCGACGGGCTTCGCTTCGGCGCGCGGGGCCCTCCGGACGGGCGTGGCGTCGGCGCCGGGTTCGGCCGCGTCCGGTGTGGCAGCGCTCGACGTCTCTTGGTTGACGCTCATGTTCGCCTTGAGGCAGTCCGCGAACTGTTTGGTGAGCTTGGTCGAAACGTCCTGCATCATGCCGCGACTGAACTGCGCCGCCTGTCCGGAGATCTTGAGGTCCTGCACAACGTGGACGCGGGTGCCTTCGTCGAATGACTCCAGGGTGGAGGTCACGGTTGCCGACGCCGCTCCCTTGCCCCTTGCCTCCATCCCCGAGGCTTTGAGCACGACTCGATGGGCGGAGTCATCACGTTCGGACATCTCGACCTTGCCCTTGAAGTTGAGGCTCACAGGGCCCAGCTTCATCGTCAGTTTGCCCTTCCAGTGGGTATCGTCGACGGTCTCGGTCAGCGACGCCCCCGGCATGCAGGGCACGACCTTCTCGATGTCGAGCATGTAGTCCCACACAGTCTCGGTGGGCGCCGGAACCTCGAAGTCGTTCTCGATCAGCATCGCCTCTGCTCCGTTCTAGTAGGTAGTGCTCGATTGTGGCCGCTGGTGTATGGGACCCGATCGCTCCCGCAGGAAACCGGCCCCTCGTCCCCGGCTCACCGCCAGGATCTCCCCCACGATCGAAGCGGCGATCTCCTCGGGTCCCTCAGCCCCGAGGTCGAGCCCGGCCGGACCGTGTATCCGATCCCTCTGGCCGGGTCGAGGGTGCAGTCCGTCGGAGGCGAGGTCGTCGAGAAGCCGCTGCAGGCGCGCCTGGGGGCCGAGCATCCCGACGTAGGCGGCGGAACTTCCGAGCAGCGAACGAAGGTAAGCGCGGTCCCGCAGGTAGTTGTGAGACATCACCACCACGTAACAGCGCTCGTCGATGCCGGCTCGGTCGGTGACCTCCGACGGCTCGCACTCGATGAAATCGCTCGCTTCGGGAAACCGTCCGGGGTCGAGAAACGAGGTGCGGTCGTCCACGACCTCCACCCGCCACCCGACCGTGACCCCCGCTCGCACCAGTGGGATCGCGTCGTGCCCGGCGCCACAAATGACCAGTCGCAGCGGGGGGCGCATGACCTCGATGAACACGCGCGCCGAGCCGGCTTCGGTATCGAGCTCGACCGCTTCGGTTTCGCCGGAGTCAAGCGAGTGCCGGGCCGCCGCCACCGTCGCGGTTGTCAGCACGTCGTTGCCGAGCGAACCTCGCCGGCTGCCGTCCGGATACACGAGCACGCGCGCGCCTGCGTCAACCTCCTCGATCGCCGACTCGAGGACCGTGACGGCGGCGAGCAGCCGTTGCTGAGCGATGGCCTCGCCGAGCGCCTCCGCGCTGTCGATGGCATTGGCCGCAGGTTCGATGAAGACCTCGATGGCGCCGTTGCAGCCGAGCCCCCACCCCCACACGACTTCGTCGTCGGCGGTGAGGTCGTAGAACTCGAGGCGGGGGGCGCCCGATTTCATGACCTCACGCGCAATTTCGGTGACCTCACCCTCGAGGCATCCACCGGACAGGTTGCCGGTGGGCTCACCGGCATCCGGCACCAACAGGCGTGCTCCCGGCCTCCGGTAGGTGGAGCCCGTAACCGTCACGATCGTGGCGAGCGCCATCGCTCGACCCTGGGCGCGCTGCGCTGCGACGGCCGCGAGGACCTCCGACGTCTCGCTCAGGTTCATCGGACTTGCACCGGAACTCGACTCAGAGTCACACAACGTCCCCCTGAACAAAAACTCGCGTGGTGTACCTTGAACCTGTTCATTATCGCCGGAGTTGGTCCTATCGGGGGGTGGGATTGAAACTCAGCGGCATGGCCTCTATGTACTCGCAGGTGGCCGTGCCGGTGTGCCCTCCTTTCGGTGGATCCCAGAAAGGAGGTGGCCCTTGAGACGAGTCTCGATAACAGTCAACGGGGTCGAGCACGAAGCGATGGTCGAACCCAGGCAGCTCCTCGTGTATTTCCTGCGCGAGCAGTTGGGACTGACGGGAACGAACGTCGGATGTGATACCACGACATGTGGGGCGTGCACGATCCTCGTGAACGGCAAGTCCGCCAAATCGTGCACGATGCTGGCGATTCAGTGTGACGGGGCCGAGATCACCACCATCGAGGCGCTTGCGCAAGACGGCGCCATGCATCCCCTCCAGAAGGCGTTTCACGAGACGCACGCGCTCCAATGCGGCTACTGCACTCCCGGCATGATCATGGCCGGCCTCGATTTGATCAACAGCAACGGCGAGTTGAGCGAAGACGATATTCGTACGGGACTCGAGGGCAACCTCTGTCGTTGCACCGGGTACCACAACATCGTCAAGGCCATCCAGCAGGCGTCGGGCGAAATGCGTTCGCCCGCGCGCACGTGAGGGGGGAGGAAGCATGGCGCAAGTAGCCGAGAAGGCACAGAAGTACGTCGGCGGCGGCGTTCTCCGTAAAGAGGATCCGGAGCTTCTTACCGGCCGGGCCCAGTACATCGATGACATCTCGATGCCCGGCATGCTGTGGATCGCGATCGTGAGGAGCCCTCTGGCGCACGCCACCATCAACTCCGTCGACACCTCCCAAGCGTCCGGTATGCCGGGCGTCAAAGGCGTCTATAGCGGAGCCGACCTTGCGGGCGAGTGGGCCGACGGCCTGCCCTGCGCGTGGCCCGTCACCGAGGACATCAAACTGCCGAAACACTGGCCGGTGGCCAAGGACAAGGTGCGCCATGCGGGCGATCCCGTTGCAGTCGTCGTGGCGGAGACGCGCGCGCAAGCCGTCGATGCCACCGAGGCAGTTGAGGTCGACTACGAACCGCTCGACGTCGTCGTCGACATGGAGGCAGCGCTCGCGCCGGGGGCGACCAAGGTCCACGACGACTTCGACGACAACTCCTGTTACGTGTGGAACCTCGATGTGGGAGACGTCGACGACGTCTTCAACAACGCTCCCGTCGTGGTCAAGGAGCGTTACCGCCATCCCCGCCTCATTCCCAATGCGATCGAGCCGCGCGGGGTCGTGTGCCAACCGAACATCCCGCAGGGTGAGTTCATCGTTTACTCCGCGACGCAGGTCCCGCACATCCTCAAGACCATGCTTGCTCTGACGGTCGGAGTGGCCGAGCAGAAGGTGCGCGTGATCGCCCCCGACGTCGGCGGAGGCTTTGGTTCCAAGCTGAACGTCTACGCAGAAGAGGCGATCTGCCTGGCGATCGGACGCAAGCTCGGTGTCCCCGTCAAGTGGATCGAGGAACGCTCCGAGGGCTACCTCGCCACCATCCATGGGCGCGACGTCGTTCAGGACATGGAGGTCGCGGCCGACGAAAACGGCAAGGTCACCGGCTTCAGGGCCAACCTTCACGCGGACATGGGAGCGTACTTACAACTCGTGACCCCCGGCATTCCGATCCTCGGGGCGTTTCTCTATCACGGGGTCTACGACTGCCAGGCCTACTCGTTCACCTGTACGGGAGTGTTCACAAACAAGACGCCGACGGACGCGTATCGGGGTGCGGGGCGGCCCGAGGCGACCTACGCGGTCGAGCGCATCATGGACGCGCTCGCTCGCAAGGTCGGCAAGGACCCTGTTGAGCTCCGGAGGTTGAACTTCCTCGAGCCCTTCGACGAGGCGCGCGAGGTCATCACAGGCCTGTCCTTCGACTCCGGCAACTACGGGGTGTCGCTCGACAAAGCACTCGAGAACTTCGGCTACGACGACATGCGAGCCGAGCAGAAGAGACGGCGCGACTCGGGGGACGCGAAGCAGCTCGGAATCGGCGTCTCGACCTACATCGAGATGTGCGGCCTCGCCCCCAGTCAGGTGCTGGCCTCGTTGCGCTACGCCGCCGGAGGGTGGGACGCAGCCACGATCCGCTGTCATCCCACCGGCAAGGTCACCGCGATCACCGGAACCGCGCCTCATGGGCAGGGACACGTGACCTCGTGGTCGCAGATCGTGGCCGACGAGCTCGGCGTCCCGTTCGAGGACGTCGAGGTGCTGCACGGAGACACCGCCATCAGCCCGCTGGGTATGGACACCTACGGAAGCCGCAGCCTCTCGGTGGGAGGCGTCGCCCTGCACTATGCGGCACGAAAGATCGTGACCAAGGCGAAGACGATTGCCGCGCACGAGCTCGAGGTGGCCGAAGAGGACCTCGAGTACGACTCCGGAACCTTCTCGGTCAAGGGGGCGCCGGACAAGTCCAAGACGGTCGCCGAGGTCGCGTTCTCGGCGTGGACAGCACATAACCTTCCCGAGGGAACTGAGCCGGGTCTCGAGGAGACTCACGTGTTCGATCCGCCGAACTTCACCTTCCCCTCGGGTGCGCATCTCTGTGCGGTCGAAGTCGACACCGAGACCGGCCTCACTCGTGTAGTCAAGTATGTGGCAGTGGACGACTGCGGCAAGATCATCAACTCGGCGATCGTGGAGGGGCAGGTGCACGGGGGCATAGCCCAGGGCATCGCGGAGGCGATGTACGAGGAGGCCGTTTACGACGACAACGGCGTGCTGATGACGTCGTCGATGGCCAACTACAGAGTGCCTTCGGCGGCAGAGCTTCCCAACTTCGAGACCGACCGCACCGAGACCCCCTCGACCACCAATCCGCTCGGCGTCAAGGGCATCGGCGAAGCCGGAACGATCGCGTCGCCACCGGCGGTGGTCAACGCCACCATCGACGCACTCGCGCCCTTCGGCATCGATCACATAGACAAGCCGGTGACCCCCGAACGAGTCTGGGCCGCGCTCCAAAACGCAGGCGGCGGATCGGTCGAGGGCCGCGGCACCGACACGACAGCGGCCGGCAGCGGAGTCGGATCAGCCGACACACCGGGAGGTGACGCATGATTCCGGCGGAGTTCGAATACGAGCTGGCTGAATCCGGCGACCACGCGCTCGAGCTGTTGAATCAGCACGGTGACGACGCCAAGTTGCTCGCCGGAGGTCACTCGCTGTTGCCGATGATGAAGCTGCGTCTCGCAACGCCCTCGCTGCTCGTGGACGTGGGCAGGCTGCACGACCTCAGTTACGTACGGGAGGACGGGGACGCCATCGCCATCGGCGCCCTCACATGCCACGAGGACGTCAAGGACTCCGACATCCTCGAACAGCATTGTGGGATCGTGTCCCACACCGCCGGCGAGATCGGCGATCCTCAGGTCCGTCACTTCGGCACCATCGGCGGTTCGATCGCTCATGGCGATCCCGCCTCGGACCTTCCGACGGTGATGATGGCGCTGGATGCTCAGTTCGTGGTGCGGTCATCGGGCGGCGATCGCACACTCGGAGCCGGCGACTTCTTCACCGGTCTGTTCGAAACGGCCCTCGGTCCGGCGGATCTGCTGACGGAGATACGGGTGCCGAAGCTGACCGGCGGATGGTCGTATCAGAAGTTCCACCATCGCGCCCAGGACTGGGCGATCGTCGGAGTTGCCGCCGTGCAGCGCAACGGCGGCGCGTCGGTGGCGCTCACGAACATGAACGAGGTGCCCATGCGGGCCACGGGAGTCGAAGAGGCGCTTTCGGGCGGGTCCGACGCGGCGAACGCAGCCAACGAGGCGGCGCAGAACACCTCGCCACCGAGTGATCCCTTCGGCAGCGCTGATTACAGGCGCGACCTGGCCAAGGTGCTGACCCGCCGGGCGCTCGAGGAGGCGATGTCGTAAGTGGTCTGTCGCGTAAGTAACGCCAGCATCGAGAGCGTCCCTGCGCGTCGAGGGCAAGGCGCGAGGAGTCGAGCGTACCTGGAGGTACGTGAGCGACGAGACACGCAGCCATCGGCGATGCAGGGGCGCTCGAATGCGTCGGCTACTTAGGCGGCGGGCCACTAAATGAGGACGAGTCGAGGGGAGAGCGCCCGGGACGGAGGGGACGCTCTCCCCTTCGCTTCGGTCGACGACCTCGAGTCGTCGCTGAGGGCGCACGCTTATCTCCCCGATCGCGGTCTTGCGACTGCGATCTACCTCGCGGTGTCGCTCGACAAGCCGCTGCTGCTCGAGGGCGAGGCCGGCGTCGGCAAGACCGAGGTCGCCAAGGTGCTTGCCGCGATGCTGGGGCGGCGGCTTATCCGTCTTCAGTGCTACGAGGGTATCGATTCGACCCAGGCGCTGTACGACTGGGACTACTCGCGCCAGCTCGTTGCGATCCGGGCCGCACAGGCCGAGGGCCAGCCGATCGACGATCTCTTCGGGGGAGCGTTCCTAATCGAACGGCCGCTGCTGGATGCGATCAAGGCGGGACCCGAAGCAGTCCTGCTGATCGACGAGCTCGACCGCGCCGACGACGAGTTCGAGGCCTTCCTGCTCGAGGTGCTCAGCGAGTTCGCAGTCTCCGTGCCGGAGATCGGACGCATCGCGGCACACAGGCCTCCGGCCGTAATCATCACGTCGAACCGCACGCGCGAACTCCACGACGCTCTCAAACGACGCTGTCTGTACCACTGGATCGACCATCCCTCCTTCGAGCGCGAGGTCGAGATCATTCGCACACGCGCCCCCGAGGTGTCTGCGTCCCTGGCGCGCCAGGTCGCCGCCGCGGTCGAACGACTCCGGACGCTCGACGTCGCCAAGCGGCCGGGGGTGGCTGAATCCATCGACTGGGCGAACGCGTTGAGTTTCCTCGGAGTGGAGTCTCTCGATGTCGAGACGGCGATCGAGACGCTCGGCGCCGTTATCAAGGATCACGAGGACCAGCAGCTCGTCGCCGCGCAGGTGCACCGGATAATCGACAACGATTGAGCACAGTGGAAGAACGGCTGGTCGGCTTTGGACGTCACCTGCGCGCTGAAGGACTCCCCGTTGGCACCAACCGGATCCTGACATTCTGCAAGAGCGCCGCTGTCCTCGCTCCCCTGGACCGCGGCCGACTCTACTGGGCGGGCCGTTCCAGCCTCGTCGCCCACCCCGACCACCTCGAGGTCTACGACAGGGCATTCGCCGCCTACTTCAGAAGCGCGCGCCTCGAAGAGGTTCTCGCCGGCGAGTTCTCCGAGGTCGCTCCCCCGGCCCCCTCAGAGGTGAAGCGTCAACCGGTCGGAGCTCCCGCCGCTGAGGACCAGGAACCTCCCGAGGGCGAGTCCGTCGAGGAAGTCGAGACGGTCAGGCTCGTCGCATCGGGGGTTGAGGTGCTCCGCACCAAGTCGTTCGAGCAACTCACCGAGGAAGAGCGGCGCCGCTCCGACAAGATCATTCGCACGCTGGCCGTCTCTCTCCCCGTGCGCCGTTCGAGAAGGCGGAGCAGCGCCCGCAGGGGCTCCCAGCTCGACCTCAGGCGTACTCTGCGATCGGCACTGCGCACCCAGGGCGACCCTCTCGAGCGCCGCTGGTTGACCCGGCGGGACACCGCCCGACCCCTTGTACTCATCCTGGACGTATCTGGGTCCATGACGCCCTACGCCCGGGCCTTGATGCAATTCGGCTTCGCCGCCATGAGTGCCCGGCCTCTCGGAAGAGGGCTGACTGGAGGAGCGAGGAAGGTCGAGGTGTTCTGCTTCGGCACGCGCCTGACGCGCGTGACGCGCGCTCTGCGCACCACCGACGCCGACCGCGCTCTCGCGGAGAGCACCCGTCTGGTGCGCGATTTCGACGGCGGAACCCGCATCGGTGAATCGCTCAAGAGACTGCTCGACGACTACGCCCAAGCAGCGGCGCTCAAGGGCGCCGTCGTGGTGTTGTGCTCGGACGGCCTCGAGCGGGGCGATCCGGCCTTGCTGGCAGGTCAGATGGCACGACTTCACCGGATCGCGCACGAACTCATCTGGGTCAACCCCCTCAAGGCGACCACGGACTACGAACCACTCGCGCGCGGCATGGCGGCCGCGCTGCCGCACGTCGATCGCTTCCTCGAGGGCCACAACCTGAAGAGCCTCGAGGAGTTGTGCGACTCGCTGGTCATCGCTACGCGGTAAGCAGGCCGATCCCTAGCGCGATCACTCCCAGCGCGAGCGATCCGGCGCCGGCCCAGATCAGCACCACGAGGCGGTTGGGCTTGGTCACGTCGCGGCCCATCGACGAGAGGAAGAATCCGGCCGACATAAGGATCGCGGCGGCGGGGACTCCGCTGCGGGCCAGGACGCCCGCCGGCCCCGTGAGGTCGGTCGAATCGATGAGGATCTGGCAGACGAGGCCGAGGGTCACGAGCACGCCGGCGTGAGCGTGGCCGGCGCGTGCGAACGATTTCTGGAAGTCCGTTAACGGGACGCGCCCGCCGACGACCCGCAGCAGGTAGGTGCCGCCGAACTCGATGGTCACGATCGAGAGAAGGAGAATGCCTGCGGTGACGCGCGAGCCCTGTGACAACACGAGCGCTGCGTTCATATCGACTCCCTATCTCGGGCCTGCCGTCGGAATCCAATGTGCTCGGAATCCAATGTGCTCGGAATCCAACGTGCTCGGAATCCAACGTGCTCGGAATCCAACGTGCTCGACCTGACACAATGGTCTATGGTGGTTCTCACCCTAGACCTGCCACAATGGAAGGTCAACCCCTTTCTGGGAGGAGGAGCATGCCGGAGCGCCGGCTCAACGCGACCGCCGCATCGCTGCTCGGCTTCCTGCACGAGGGTTCGATGACCGGCTGGGACCTGGTTGCCACCGCAGAGACGCTTATCGGGGACTTCTGGTCGCTGACGCGCAGCCAGGTCTACCGGGAGCTCGCCACGATGGCCGAGGGTGGACTGGTGACCGCGGGCCCGCTCGGGCCGAGAGACCGCCGCCCCTACGCCATCACCGAGGAGGGCCGAGCCGCCTTCTTGGAGTGGGTAGGGCGGGAGCCCGGTCCCGAGAGCATCAGATTTCCCCTCCTGCTCACGATCGTCTTCGGCCGCCATGTTCCCGTTGACCGGCTCGGGGGCTTCGTCGAGCGACACAGGGCGGTCCACGAGGAACGACTCGCCGGCTACCGGAGGCTCCACGCCGACTTGACTTCGTCGGACGCCCAGCCCGATGCCTACGGCCTCGCCACGCTCGAGTTCGGTTTGAACTACGAGAAGGCCGTGCTCGACTGGTTCGACGGCCTGGCCCCTGAGGCGGGTGGTCGCGGAGAGTGACCGTCATTCGTTGACATGGCGCGGGCGGGGCAACAGACTTCGTTGTGAGGCAAGACCGATATGACCAGGGACACGGGGCACCCCACACGCGCGCACAAGGGACCGAGGGAAGGACACCACGAATGCAGCCTGAACTGACACCTGAGGAAATCGAACAGGCCAGCTTCACCATCGGCCTGCGCGGTTACGACAAGCAAGAGGTCGAAAGCTTTCTTGCGGACGTCGCCGACCAGTTGCGAGGGTTGAGAGACATGTCCGCCAACACGTACGTCGATCTCGGGGAAGAGATGGGCGAACTGTTGCAGCACGCGCGCGACACCGCCGACGAGATGACGCGCAAGGCCGAGGAAGAGGCCACCGCGCTGCGCGCTCAGGTCGACGTCGAGGTGAACGACAAGAGGCGGGCCACAGACGAGTACGTCAAGAGCACCCAGGACAACATCGGCGACGAGATCAAGAGCATGCGTGAGGGGGCCGAGGAGCAGGCCAGAGCGATCATCGCGGACGCCCAGCAACGCATCGTCACATTTCAACAAGAGGAGTCCGAGGCGCGCGAACGCATAAGGGCGCTGCGCCTGCAACTCCTCGAGGTGACCCTTCGCCTACAGCGTTTCGAGGTCGCCGACGACGGCGCCGAGCCGGACGATGAACCGGTCGAGGAGTTTCGTCCGGCTCCAGCGGGCCCCGCGGATATCGCCGGCGCGGCTACGCCGCTACCGGCCGGCGACGCGGACGCTCCGCCGTCGCCCCCGGCTGAGGCGGCGAACGAGGATCTCGCCGCCGAGGACGCCTCACGGCACGAATCAGTTGAGTTTCCGACTCAACCGGTGAATGTCATCGAGCTGGACGACCGCGAGGAACGGGCCCAGGAACAGAGCCGCTAGACCGAGCGCGACTCGTTCGGCCGGTGCGCGCCGCAGTCCTCACCATCAGCGACGGGGTGAAGCAAGGCACACGCGCCGACGCCTCTGGTGATCTCGCTCAGGAGGCGCTCGCCGGCCTCGGGTTCTCCGTCGTAGACCGGGTCGTTGTCTCCGACGATCGTCCCGACATCGTTGCCGCGCTTCGCTCCCTGGTTGAAGCCGAGACCGAGCTGGTCGTGACCACAGGTGGAACCGGGTTCGGCCCCAGGGACGTGACTCCCGAGGCAACGACCGAGGTCATCGACCGCCCGGCACCGGGCCTGGCCGAGCTCATGCGGGCGGCGGGTCTCGCCCACACCCCGATGGCGGCGCTGTCCAGAGGTGTTGCGGGGGCCGCGCGCCGGAGCCTGATCATCAACCTGCCGGGGAGCCCGAAGGGAGTACGCGAGAGCCTCGACGCGGTCCTGGACATCCTGCCGCACGCGCTCCGTCTCCTCGCCGGGGACACTGCCCACGGCTGACGGGAGCCACCCGGCTACTTGCCGTTAATCCACGTCGTGAACGAGAATCCCTCGGCCCTCGCACGTGGGGCAAGGGTCGCTGAACGCGTCGACGATCCCTGTGGACACGCTCTTGCGAGTCATCTGCACCAAGCCCAGAGGTGAGATGTCGAACACTTGAGTCCGTGAACGATCGTGCTCGAGTTCCTTGCGGAAGACTCGAATGACTTCGTCGCGGTTCTCGCTCTCCTCCATGTCGATGAAATCGATGACGATGATGCCGCCGATATCTCTCAGCCTGAGTTGACGAGCGACCTCGATCGCCGACTCTTTGTTCGTCTTGAAGACGGTCTCCTCGAGGTTCGACTTGCCGACGAACTTGCCGGTGTTGACGTCGATGACCGTCATGGCCTCGGTGCGATCGATGACGATATGGCCGCCCGAGGGCAACCACACTCTTCGTTCGAGCGACTTTCGGATCTGCTCCACGACCCGGTACTCCTCGAAGATCGGCAGACCTCCGTCGTAGAGCTCGAAGCGATGGTCGAGGCTCGGCGTGGTAACGCGGATGTAATCCCGGAGCTTGGACTCGAGCTGTGCGCCTTCGACCACGCAACGGGTGACCTCGTGGTTGAACAGGTCCCTGATCACCCGAAGCTCGAACTCGGGTTCCTCGTAGAGCAGGGCGGGGGCCTTGGCGCCCTTCGCCTTGTCGCTGATGGCTTTGTAGATCTCGAGAACTCGTTCGAGGTCGCGCTCGAGATCGCTGTGATTGGCCCCCTCTGCCGCGGTGCGGATGATGAGACCGTGGTCGTCGGGGCGGATCTTCTGGGCGATGTCACGCAGCCGAGAGCGCTCGGCGTCGGACAACCGACGAGAGACACCGATGGACTTCGCGTTAGGCACGAGCACGAGGTGGCGACCCGCCAGAGACACCATCGCCGTCAGCCGGGCGCCCTTGGCTCGCATCGGGTCCTTGGTGACCTGGACCATGATCGGTTGTCCCGACTTAAGCACGGTCTCGATGCGCGGGACCTCGTCGCCCTCCTCGCCGGCGATGCCGACCTCGCCCGCGTAGAGGACGCCGTTACGAGACTCGTTGATATCGACGAAGGAGGCCTCCATGCCGGGCAGCACATTTTGAACGCGCCCCAAGTAGACGTTGCCCACGATCGACCGGTCCTCTTCGCGCGTGACGTAGTGCTCGACGATCTGATACGGAGGAGCGGCGACATTGGCGGCGCGTCGTCCACCGTTGCTCTCTTCGAGCACGGCTATCTGGATGCCTTCCGGATCGTCGTGTACGAGCATGAACCGCTCGACCGTGGGAGTGCTGCGTCCCGACCGGCGCCGGTTGGGTTTGCGTCGACTGCGTGACCGGCGCCGGCGCGGCGCACCCTTGTCCCTCGCCACACTCGCCGCCTTCTCCGTCTTGGTCTCGTTCGCCCTGCCGTCGTTCGCGTCCACCGGAGTCTCTTCCTTGGCGTCGCCCGGCGATGGCTTGAAGGAACCGAGCCCGGGGGCAGCCTCCCGTGTTCTCGGGACTCGCTCGGCCATCAGAGGAACCGCCTCATGTGGATGTTCAACAGCAAACCGACCGCCATGAAGTTCATCAAGAGACCCGACCCTCCGAACGAGACGAAGGGCAGAGGCAGGCCGGTGATCGGCATGATGCCCATCGTCATTCCGACGTTGACGAATAACTGAAATCCCCACATGCCGGCGATGCCGGCCGCAACGAGGGTTCCAAAGCTGTCGCGCGACAGCGCCGCGATTCTGAGCGATCGCCAGATCAAGACCGCGTACAGGCTCAGGAGCGCTGCTCCTCCGACGAAACCAAGTTGCTCGCCGACGGCCGTGAAGATGAAGTCCGTGTGCTGCTCGGGGACGAAGTCGAGATCCGTTTGAGTGTTCTCGGAGCCGACACCCTTGCCTCTGAACCCACCCGACGCGATCGCGATCTTCGCCTGCGTGAGGTTGTAGCCCTCCGAGCGGATGTCGGGACTGGGGTCGAGAAAGGCGGTGATGCGTTCGATCTGATAAGGCTCGATGAGATCGACCTGCAATGCGCCGAACATCGCAACCGTTCCGATCACTCCGAGCGCGACGAAGTGCCGGAACTTCGCTCCCCCGACCAGGAGCATGACGAAGAAGATCGCGACGATGACCATGGTGCCGCCGAGGTCCGGTTCGATGAAGATCAGCGCGCTCAGCGCCACTGCCAGTGCGAGGCAGACTCCGAGATCAGTCCAGCGGACTTCCCCCTTTCGCTCGGCGAGCCACGCCGCCATTGCGATGATCAACGCCAGCTTGCCGAATTCCGAGGGCTGAATCTGAAAGAGACCGAGATCGAACCAGCTCTGCGCGTTGTTCTGTTCGTCGCCCAAGGGCGTGAGCACGAGCACCAGCGCTAGGAAGGTCGCTCCGTAGATCGCGGGGGCCAGGGCGCGCACGTGTCGGTAGTCGAAGAAAGACACGATCAGAAGCGCCACTACACCGGCAATGATGTAAGCGATCTGACGCTTCATGAAGAGGGCGGGATCGGCCCCGGCTTCCTCCTGTCTGGTCGCGGTGGAAGAGAAGATCATGAGAGCACCGAACGCGGACAGAGCCAACGTCATGAGGAGCAGCGTTGGGTCGAGATGGCGAATGGGCGCCTTGCGCGCCATGCGCGCCGAGATCGGCTCTCCGCCGATGCGGTCTACGGCTCCGCCGAAGGTGGTCGCCATCAGCCTGACTCATCCGTCGCTATCGACACGTCCTTATCCCCGCCGATGCCCTGGATGCCCTCGAGAGCTGCTATGCCCTCCCAGATCTGGCGCGCGATGGGGGCGGACGTAGCTCCTCCCCCGCCGGCCTCCTCGACGTACACGGCCATGACGTAGCCGGGATCGTCCGCGGGGCCGTAGGAAACGAACCACGAGTCGTTGACGCCGGTGTCGCCGCGCTGCGCGGTACCCGTCTTTCCCGCAATCGGGAACTGCTCGAGAGGGAAGCCGGCAAAGACACCGGCGGCGGTGCCCTCTGCGCCCATGACCACGTCCTCGAGGCCTTGGCGCAGGACACCCATCTCGATTGCATCCAGCGGCAGACTCGAGCCCTTGCGCGACTTGATGTCCTTGACGATCTTGGAGTCCTCCGGATCGACCCGCTCGATCTCGGGACCTGATGAGCTCTCGTCATCCTCGCCGTCCGCGGCCTCCGACTCCTCGAAATCGTCCCGGTCCTGCACCGGCGGCTTGCGCACCTCGTAGCCCATGCGCGGCTCCCACACCGCGCCCCCGTTGACGAGCGCCGCATAGCTCGTCGCCATCTGCAGAGGAGTGACCTTGAGGTCGCCCTGTCCGATCGCCATGTTCACGGTGTAACCGGGAAGCCAGCCGTCGGGGCAATAGCCGATGTCCTCGTTGGCAGTACACCACGCCTGGTCGGGCACGACGCCGTCTCCCTCGAAGGGGAGGTCGATGCCGGTCGGCGCGCCGAAACCCGCCCTGCGCTCGTAGCGCTGGAAGCGTTCGGTCCCGTCGGAGTTCTCGAACGCCTCGCCCCAGCGTGACTCCATCTGCCACCCGAGCTCGTAATAGAAGGTGTTGCAGGAGATCTCGAGTGACCTCGGAACGTCGGTGAAACCGCTATCGGCCGGGTTCCAGTTGAAGAACTGAACGCTGCCCGGCCCCCCTTCGGGTGGGTAGGTCCTGCTGCCTGGACAATCGAGACCGTCGTAGGGCCCGATGATGTCGTTCGCCAGCGCCGCGCCCGCCGTGATCGGCTTGAAGGTCGAGCCGGGGGCCTGCTCAGAGGCCATCGCCCGGTTCGTCAGCGCGTCGTCCTGGGTGCCGGGGCCCCCATCGAGGACCTTCTGATCCTTAAGCGAGAAGCCATCGGCCAGCAGCGAGGGCTTGTAGGTCGGGTAGCTGGCCATGGCGATGACGTCGCCGGTGTCCGGGTCGAGTATGACGGCGCCACCATCGGGCGCGTCGTAACCCGCGCCGCGCGCCGCCATGATGCCGTTACGCAGAGCGCGCTCGACCACTTTCTGCACGCGTAGGTCCACCGAGAGGTAGAGGTCGTTGCCCGCCTGCTGCTGTTGTTGCAAGCGCTCGCCCACCACTTGGTTGTTCGCGTCGACGACGACTTGCTCGATCCGGGGCCCGCCGCGCAGAAAGGCGTCGTAGGTGCGCTCGATGCCCGCCTTGCCGATGAGGTCACCCGCCTTGTAGCCCGAGCTGAACTGCTCGGAGTCCTCGAGTTCCTCCGGCGAGATTTCTCCGACGTAGCCGAGCACCTGCGCAAGCAGCTTGCCCTGGGAGTACTTCCGAACCGGGAGCTCCTCGATGCCGACTCCGGGATAGAGCTCCTGATAGGTCAACATCTCGGTCGCCTGGCGTTCGGACACATCGCTCACGACCGGCACCGGCTTGTAGGGAGAAACCGTTCCGTCCTCAAGAGCCGCTTCGAGGTCTCTCACTTTGACATCCAAGAGTCTCGAGAGACGCTTGAGAAGGCGAGGCATCTCCTCTTCGGTCACGATCTGGCGGTCGATGGTGATGCTCCGAGAGGGACGGTTGTCGACAATCACGACCCCGTTGCGGTCCAAGATGCGTCCGCGCGGTGGCTCCGAGTCAAGCCGCCGCACGCGGTTCTCACGCGCCAGCGTGTTGTACTCGTCGGCTGCCAGAACTTGCAGAAACCACAAGCGAGAGAACAGCGCGACGAAGACGGTCATCAGGATCAGACCAAAGACGAGCAGGCGCACGCGCAAACGATCCAGCCCCATGGTCTTGGGGGACGCCGTGGCCACGCTGCTCGAGGTCGACGCGGCCTTCTTCCTGGCCTTGCCGGTTATGGGTCGAGTGACGATCTTCTTATTGGGTCTCTTACCTACCATCGATAAACCTTCTCTGGTCTGAACTTGTCGGCCACGCGCCTCACCAGCGGAAAAACGAAAGGAGTCAGTAGCGTGTTGTAAAGCACCACAAGGCCGGCGATCTTGATCGTTTCTTCAAAGCTCACCCACCGCTGCCCCATGATGACGGCAAGCCCCGCATAGCCCAACTCGGCGATCGCGGAACCCCCCGCCACGGTCAGCACCGGCGTCCACACGGAATCGAGAGGCGCCATGTAACGGATCATTCCGACGCCGTATCCGATCAGGGTGAAGATCAGGGCCGTGAGTCCCACGATGACGCCCGGAAGGAGCATGTCGATCAGGAGTCCGCCGAAGAATCCCACGACCGTACCAACCCGCTCTCCATCCAGAAACGCGAGGCTCACTACGAGAACGAGAACGAGCTGGGGAATGACCCCCAGGATCGTCGTCTGCGCCAGCAGGGTCGACTGCACCGCCACCGCCAACAAGAGCATTCCGGCGAAGGCGGCGGCCCGGCCGAGACCGAGCTCGGAGAGCCCGCCCAGGCCGCGTGCATCCTTTGCGCTCACCGCCACTCAGTCCTCACCCGCCACCGACTTCTCGCTCGTTGGCCTTCCCTCGGGCATCAATACAACGACGTAGTCGAGCCTGTGGGGATCGACGAACGGATCGACATCGATCGTCCTCGAGGTCTCGCCCCCTTGGATCTCGGAGCGAACGACCTCACCGATGGGGATGGCAGGTGGAAAGATCTCGTCGAGTCCAGACGTCGTGACTTCCTCGCCGACTTCGATGTCGGAGTTCTTGCCGACGAAGACCATCGAGAGCGGATCGGCGACGCCATTGCCTCGCACGGCCCCCGTGTCGCGCGCCTCCTTTGTGCGTGCGCTGGCACCGAAGTTCGTGTCCACCAGTAACACGACCAGGGTCTCGTGTTCGGTCACTCGCAAGGTCTTGCCGACGAGACCCTCGGGGGCAAGCACGGGCATGTTCGGCGCGATGCCGTCGGCGCGTCCCTTGTCGATGTAGACGCCGCTGTTGTAGTTTCCGGGGTCCGGAGCGTAGACGCGCGCCGCAACACTCTCCATCGTCGGCCACGCTTCCTGGAGATCGAGCAGATCGGCCATGCGCTCGTTCTCCTCGAAGACCTCGTCGGCTTGAGTGTTCTCCGATTCAAGCTGCTCATTGGCCTCCTCGAGTCGCTTGTTGTCGTCTCGCAGATCGCCGAGCTCGCCGATGGACGCGAAGAAATCGCCCACCGGACGGGAGACGGTCGTGAACCCGCGCTGGATGGGGGCAACCACAGTCACGGACCACTCTTTGGCCGTCTTGAGAATGCCTCCGGAACCCGCGCGGTAATCGATGGTGATTACGATGATGGACAGGGCCAGGAATACAAGCAGCAGCACCCGGCCCCGGCCGGGTTTCCGATACATATGTTGTCAGAACCTCTTTTGCGCTAGCGCAAGACCTTGGGGCCGTCCGGCGGCTTGCTACAAGCCCGCATTCTGGGACCGCCCTGCGCCTCACATGGTAGCGCCAAAGCGAAAAACGGACTCCGGCCGGGCCGACAGGGGGGCCGGACGCCGGGTTTGCCCGGTTCGCCCCTTAGTGCCGGGTAGAAGAGATGAGCACCCGCTTGAGGGACTCGAACTCCTCGAGGCACTTGCCCGAGCCTATAGCGACCGCGAACAACGGGTCCTCGGCGATGTGGATGGGCATCCCCGTCTCGTGCTTCAGGCGTTCGTCCAGACCCTTCAGCATCGACCCGCCGCCGGCCAAGACGATGCCCTTGTCCATGATGTCCGCCGCAAGCTCCGGCGGGCACTTGTCCAGTGTGTTCTTCACCGCATCGACGATCTGGTTGACGGGCTCCTCGATGGCGCGCCTGATCTCCTCGGCGGAGATCACGATGGTCTTCGGAAGACCGGTCACGAGGTCCCGCCCGCGGATCTCTGCGTTCGTCTCCTCGGGCATCGGGAACGCCGATGCGATCGCCATCTTGATTTCCTCGGAGGTCCGCTCGCCGAGCATCAGCGAGTACTCCTTCTTGACGTAGTTGATGATCGACTCATCGAGCTCGTCCCCACCGATGCGAATCGACTGACTCGTGACGATCCCTCCGAGTGACACGACCGCAACCTCGGTCGTTCCGCCACCGATGTCGACGATCATGTTTCCCGTCGGCTCGTGTACGGGAAGACCCGCGCCGATCGCCGCAGCCATCGGTTCCTCGATGATGAAAGCGCTGCGCGCCCCCGCGGAGATCGTGGCTTCCTCGACCGCGCGCTGCTCGACGCCGGTGATTCCCGACGGAACGCAAACGACGCAGCGCGGCTTTGCCAGAAAGCTACGACGATGGACCTTCTGGATGAAGTAGCGAAGCATCTTTTCGGTCACGTCGAAGTCTGCGATGACGCCATCCTTGAGCGGGCGGATCGCAACGATGTGCGCGGGCGTGCGCCCGATCATCTGCTTGGCCTCGGAGCCGACCGCGAGTATGGCTCCCGTCTTGGTGTTAATGGCGACGACGGAAGGTTCGTTCAGCACGATGCCGCGCCCGCGCACGTACACGAGGGTGTTGGCCGTGCCGAGGTCGACGGCCATGTCCCGGCCGATCATCTGAAAGAGGCTGTCCATCTGTTAACTCCTGAGGGTTTGCGTACTTAGGCGCTCGTCGAAAAGGCTCTCACCGGAACGAGCGGTCACTAGTCCGTTCAGACTAGCCGAAAAAGAGCTTGATTTCGCGCTCCGCCGACTCCTGCGAGTCGGAACCGTGCACGATGTTGGCGCCAATCTCGGTGGCGAAATCGCCGCGTATCGACCCGGTCGCCGCCTCCAGGGGGTTCGTGGCACCCATAATCTGGCGCGCTCCGGCCACCGCTTCGGGTCCCTCGACCACCATCGCGACGACCGGACCCGAGGTAACAAAAGAGACGAGCTCGTCGAAAAAGGGCCGCGCGCGGTGCTCGCCATAGTGCTCTTCGGCCAACTCCTTGTTGATGGTGAAGAACTTTATCTCGCGGATGGCGTAGCCCTTGGCCTCGATCCGGCCGATGACCTCACCGATGAGTCGACGGCGAACCCCATCCGGCTTCACCATCACGAACGTTTTCTGCGTGTCGGACACGTCTACCTCCTGAATTGCTGTGGCTTGAAACGGTAGCAGCCTTCGGCCACGGCATGGACGGGAGTTGCCGGACCGCATCAGCACACGCGGAACCGGTGCGCTAGGTAACGTCGACCAAATGGGCGCGCGCTTCGCCGACGACGTAGTGCGAACCGGTGACGCAGACGATCTCTCCTGCGCCGGCGCGTTGCAGCGCCGTGTCCACCGCCGCCGCAACGTCAGTCTCCACGGCGCATTCGAGACCTAGGGCTTCAGCCGTCCGCATCAGTTCGTCGGCGTCGACCGACCGAACGTTGGCGGGCGTCGTCACCACTATCGAGCAAGGTACGCGCGTCAATTCGATGAGCATGCCCCTGTAGTCCTTGTCGCCAAGGATTCCGACAACGAAGACCGCGCGCTCGAAGGAAAACGCCTCGACGAGGCTCGACACCAGCGCCGACACGCCGTCTGGATTGTGAGCGACGTCGATCACCACAGGCACGGCATCCTCACCTTGCAGTCGTACGGTTTCGAGGCGGCCGGGAACATGCACAGAGGCGAAGCCGTCAACCACCACCTCGTCGTCGAGTGGCTTGTTCAGAAACTGTGTCGCCGCCTCGAGAGCAACGGCAGCGTTCATGCCTTGGTGGCCTCCATGCAGGGGAAGAAAAAGGCCGTCGTAAGCACGCCTCGATGTGGTGATGGAAACGTAACGGCCCCCTACCGCGAGGCGATTGTCGGCCAGCGAGAAGTCCTTGTCGTACAGCGACAGCGTGGCATTCAAGCTGTTCGCCTCGTCGACGATGACCTCGCGCACGCTCGGCGTTCGTTCCGCGGTCACGACGTGCGCCTCGCCCTTGATGATGCCCGCCTTCTCCTTGGCTATGGTCTCGCGCTCCATACCAAGAAGCCCCGTGTGGTCTAGTCCCACGTTGACGATGACCGCCACCGAAGCATCGACGACGTTGGTTGCGTCCCACCGTCCTCCGAGTCCGACTTCGACCACCATGACGTCGACGGGCGCCTCTGCGGCCCATAAAAAGAACATCCCGGTGAGGACCTCGAAATAAGTGAGGCGCTCACCCATCTGGTTCTCGACCAGCTCGACGTAGGGCCTCAAGTGGTCGAAGACGTCCCCGAAGTCATCTTCTGAGATGGGGACGTTGTTGAGGGTTATCCGCTCGCGTACGGAGTGGAGATGGGGTGACGTGTAGGTCCCCACGCTCAGACCGGTGGCCGCCAGTACCGAAGTCACAATGCGAGCGGTCGACGTCTTGCCGTTCGTGCCGGTCACGTGGAGAGCGGGGGCCGAGCGCTCGGGATGGTCCAGCCCCTCACACAGTGCCTCGATACGAGCAGTGTTCGGCCGCATCTTCTTCATCGCGTCTACGCCGAGGGCGTCGAGCCGGGCGACGGCGTCTCGAAAGGTCATCGCTGGGGGCGAGGCTCGGGATCCCCGAGCTCGACCGACACACTCAGCGACGAGGCGGAGTCGTCCACCACGAGGTCGTAGGTCTTGATATTCACGGTAGCGGCAACATCCTCCTTCACCTTCTCGAAGAGGGCGAGAAGTGAACTCGGACCGGTGATCTCGGCGCGCAGCACGGGAACCTTCAGGGAGATTCGTGCCTCGGATTTCGCTCTGCGGACCTGCGTAAGCATCTCGACCGCGGCGTCGAAGGTTCCGTCGTCCTCGGTCTCGGGCAACTCCGATGGCTCGGGCCAACCCGCCTTGTGAACGGAGGTCGGTTCGGCCCGGCCCTCGTTGTAGATCTCCTCGGTGATGTAGGGCAGCATCGGAGCGAAAAGGCGCAAGCAGACGTTCAGGGCCGTCCTCAGGGTTCCTACCGCCGAGGGGTCCCCGTCGTAGGCCCGGCCCTTCGATAGCTCGAGGTAGTTGTCGCAGAGGTCCCCCCAGAACCATGACTCGGTCGCAGCAAGTGCTCCTGCGTGGTCCCAGTCCTCCCAGCGCGCGGTGACCTCGTCGACGAGCACACGAAGGCGAGCGCTGAGCGCTATGTCGAGAGGATGCGACGGAGCGCCGCCCTCACCCTCGAAGTTGTTGATCAGGCGCGCGGCGTTGCGCATCTTCGTGACCAGGCGCCTGCCCTCTTTGAAGACCTTGGGATCGAGCGCGGTATCGACTCCAAGACGAGCCGAGGCGGCCCAGTAACGAACCGCGTCCGCCCCGAACTCATCGAGCGGCTTGGTCGGCACCACGACGTTGCCCTTGGACTTCGACATCTTCTTTCGGTCGGGGTCGAGGATCCAGCCCGAGATGGCGACGTTGTGCCAGGGGATCGAACCGTCTTCGAGCAACGCGCGCGTGATCGTCGTGAACGCCCACGTCCTGATGATGTCGTGGGACTGAGGGCGAACGTCCGTCGGATAGAGAGCCCGATGACGCTCGTCGTCGTCTGGCCAGCTTGTCGTTATGAAGGGAGTGAGCGACGACGTCGCCCAGGTGTCGAAGACGTCGGGATCGCCCACGAAACCACCCGGTGCGCCGCGCTGTTCCTCGGTGTACCCGTGAGGAGCCTCGGCGGAGGGATCGACGGGAAGATCCTCGTTGCGAGGCAGGATGAGCTTGGAGTAGTCGATCTCTCCGTCGGGGTCCACCCCGTACCAGACGGGGATGGGCACGCCGAAGTAGCGCTGCCGGGCGACGGACCAATCCTGGTTGAGGCCCGACACCCAGTCCTCGTAGCGCTTGCGGAACATGTCGGGATGCCACTTGATCTTGCGCCCTTGTTCGATGAGCTGGTGCTTCTTGTCCAAGACGTTGATGAACCACTGGCGCGACACTACGAACTCGAGGGGCCTGTCCCCCTTCTCGAAGAACTTCACCATGCGACGCGTCTTCTCCGCTTCGCCCTCGAGAGCCCCCGAGTCGTCCAGCAACGCGATGATCTCGCGCCGCGCCTGGTTGACGAACAGTCCTGTGAGTTTGTCGTGCGCGGCCTGCGCCGCATCGGGTTCGGTCGAGGTCCAGTGGTCCTCACCCCACGGAGCGGGCTTGATGCGCCCATCGCGTCCGATAACTTCGCGCGCAGGCACGCCAAGCTCTCGCCACTTGTCGACGTCGGCCGCGTCCCCGAAGGTGCAGATCATCAAGATGCCGGTGCCCTTGGTCGGATCCGCGCCGGTGTCCGCCACAACGGGCACAGGTGCGTTGAACAACGGGGTTAGGGCACTGCTCCCGATCAGATCTCGGTAGCGCCCGTCGTCCGGGTGCGCTGCGACTGCGATGCAGGCCGGCAGGAGCTCGGGGCGGGTAGTGGCGACCACGAAGTCACCACCGCCCTCGACGGTGAAGCGGATGCGCTGGTACTCGCCGTCGCGCTCTCGATCCTCGACTTCAGCCTGGGCGACCGCACTCTGGAAGTCGATGTCCCACATAGTCGGTGCCTCGCGCAACTCGGCCTCGCCCTTCTCGAGCACTCTGAGGAACGAGTACTGGCTGACGTAACGGCAATGCTCGTCGATGGTGGCGTAGGTGTAGCCCCAGTCGATGGATAGCCCCAGCCTCTGCCACAGTTCCTTGAACTTGGTTTCGTCTTCCTTGACGACCTCATCGCATAGTTCGATGAAGTTTCGGCGGGACAACGTAAGCGTGTCACCGCCGCGACCGAACTCGAGCTTCAGGTCGGGCTCATAGGGGAGTGTGGGGTCACAACGAACGTTGAATACGTTCTGCACCCGCCGTTCGGTCGGCAGCCCGTTGTCGTCCCATCCCATCGGGTAGAAGACGTTGAATCCACGCATGCGCTTGTAACGCGCCATCAGATCGGTATGGGTGTAGGAGAAGACGTGACCGATGTGGAGGCTTCCGCTTACGGTCGGAGGAGGCGTGTCGACCACGAAGGTCTCCTCGCGCCCGCGGGCGGGATCGTAGTTATAGGTACCCTGGTCCTCCCAGAAGGCTCTCCACCGCTGCTCGATATCCTCGTTCATGCTCTCCTCTCGCGATCGTCGAGACGATCGCTGGCTCTCCTCTCGCCGTCATTCGATGCCGATCACCATGCGCTGTACCAGACGGTCACCGTCGATGCGTGAGCCGAAAGCCAGATAGGACAGCGGATCTATCCACGGCTTGATCTCACTCTCGTAATTGGGCTCCTCAGACGCCCCCGTGTTCTCTGCGAAAGTCTGGATGACGTCCAGGTCAAAATATCCCGCCGGCGTGAACCCCTCGCCCAAACCGGTGGCGGCCGTCTGGAAGGTCTCGGTACTAGAAAGGGCCTGGCCCCCCTCCAGCGCGTCGAGCGCCGCTTGTTCTCCGAAGGAGATCACTACCCGCTCGCCGCCGAGGACAACGACGGGCTGGGGTGAGCCAGGGAACTCGAGCTTGAAACCCTCCGCGCTCGGCGCGCTGAACGGTTCGGTGCTCAAGCCCTGTTGCTGGAGGAGCCCCTCGAGCGTCGCCAGAGTCTCGCTCGACTTGGCGGGGTCCGTGGACTCCACGAGCAGACCTCCGCTTATGGAGTTGGGATCTGTTCCGGACACGAACAGCCCCGCGTCGCCCATCCACGACAACAGGTCTTCTCTCAGGTTCAGTCCGGTCTGAGCCTCGAACTGAGCGTCGAGCTCGTTCGTGCCACCGCCGGCCGCGAACCCTTCGGCGAAGGTGTCGTAGATGCCCTCGATGATGCCGCCGAGGTCGCTCAAGCCGAGGGCGCCCCACGAATCAGCCGGGACCGCCCCCACGAGACCTCCCCCGAAACTCGAAGCGAGATCCTTGGTCTCCTCGTTCAGCGTCGAGGTCGATTCCAGCACGACCTTGTCGCTGTCGACGAACAGAGCGGCGGCGACCGGCGCCTCGATGTTCAGTCCGAGACCGCCGGCCCCGCCGAGGAGCCCGGCCTCCGGGCCGCCCGGCATCCCGCTGCCGGCTTCGAGGGCCTCAGTCAACTTCCGTCCGTCGAAATAGAAGGTTGCCAGGCGATCGTCGGTCAGCTCGTCGGTCGTCTCGGAGAAGTCTTCGTCGTCCGCCAGGTTGGATTCGCCCTCAGAGACGTCGACGACCGCCTTGAGGCCGGCCTCGGAGCCGATCACGACGAAGCCGTCCACCACGCCGACGGCTGAGCCCTCTTCGCTGTTCAGCTTGTAGTCGACTCCCCCGTACGACTCGTCGCTCAGGTTCTCGTCGCTTTCGGCCGAGCCCTGGTCGATGAACGCCTGGGCCGCGTCATCGTCATCCGAAGCAACAAGGAGGGCGGCCGGAGGAGGCTCCCCACCGGAGGCGAGGTCCTCGGGGAAAAGCGAGAAGCCCCCGACCTGGTCACCGAGCCAGGGCTCGACGTCGTCTTCGAAGTTCATATCGACTTCACCGAGACCCTCGTCGAGGGCTTCGACGAGCTCGTTACGCGCCTCGTCGAAGCTCGGCGCCTCGGGAAAGGCCTCGAGAATGTCTTCGATGGCCTGCTTCTGATTCATCGACGGATCCAAGAAGATGTGGCCGTACACCGCTGCATCCTGGGGAACCAGGCCCACGACCCTGTCCTCGGCCGTCCCGAAGAACATCTGGTAGCCCAGCACGCCGGCAACGCCCACCGCCACAACACCCAGGACCCCAACGATGGCCAGTACGACCGCTTTCGACTTCATGGCACCTCCGCCACAGCAAGAGAATTTTCGTCATTATCCGCGAGCGGCCCGCCGGTTGAAAGGGACTTAAGAGGCCAAAGAGACTGGAGGTGGGCGCCCGCATCCTCACTACGACGCATCTGGGCGCGCGGTTTGCCCTTCGGTCGAAAAAGCTAGGCGGAGCGCTCCCGCGCCGTCTGCTCGCGGCGCACCTTGGAGCGAGGCACCAGCGTCGGGTTGACTTTCTCGAGGACGACGTCCCTGGTGATCACACACTTCCCGACGTCCTCGCGGCTCGGCAAGTCGTACATCACGTTGAGCAGAACCTCTTCGAGGATTGCGCGCAACCCCCGGGCGCCGGTCCCGCGCAGCATCGACTGTTCGGAAACCGCGACGAGGGCCTCCTCGGCAAACTCGAGTTCGACCCCGTCGAACTCGAAGAAACGCTGGTACTGCTTGATGAGCGCGTTTTTCGGTTCGGTCAGGATCTTGACCAGGGCGCTCTCGTCGAGGTTGTGAACATGGGTGATCACGGGAAGGCGACCGACGAACTCGGGAATGAGCCCGAACTTGAGGAGGTCCTCCGGAAGCACGTGCTCGAGGATCGTCCCGAGGTCCTTGTCCTCCATCTTGCGCACGTCGGCACCGAAGCCGATGCCCTTGCTCCCGACCCGATTCTCAATGAGCTTCTCGAGTCCGGCGAAGGCACCCCCGCAGATGAACAAAACGTTGGTCGTGTCGATCTGGATGAACTCCTGATGCGGGTGCTTGCGTCCACCCTGCGGAGGGACGCTGGCAGTCGTGCCCTCGAGGATTTTGAGCAGTGCCTGCTGCACGCCCTCGCCCGATACATCACGGGTGATCGACGGGTTCTCCGACTTCCGTGCAATCTTGTCGACCTCGTCGATGTAGATAATCCCGGTCTCGGCCCGCTTGACGTCGTAGTCGGCCGCCTGGATGAGCTTGAGCAGGATGTTCTCGACGTCCTCGCCGACGTAGCCCGCCTCGGTCAGCGCGGTCGCGTCGGCGATGGCGAAGGGCACGTTGAGCATGCGCGCCAGCGTCTGTGCGAGAAGCGTCTTGCCGCAACCAGTGGGACCGAGCAACAGAATGTTGGACTTCGCAAGCTCGACGTCACCGTCGGCCTGCGCCCCGACTTGAATGCGTTTGTAATGGTTGTAGACGGCTACGGAGAGAACCTTCTTTGCGTTGTCCTGGCCGACGATGTAGTCGTTGAGGAACTCGTAGATCTCTCTGGGCTTGGGCAGGTCCTCGAGCTTGAGCTCGGGCGTCTCCGCCAGTTCCTCCTCGATGATCTCGTTGCAGAGGTCGATGCACTCGTCGCAGATGTAGACGCCGGGTCCGGCGATGAGCTTCTTGACCTGTTTTTGCGACTTCCCGCAGAACGAACACTTCAGCAGGTCCCCACCGTCCCCAAACTTCGGCACTCGTTACTCCCCTCTTTCCTTCTCGCGCTCGGCGACGCCGTCACGCATCGCTAGGCCTCGGGATTCGGATGTGGTGCTCCCTCTTGTGCCTCGACCAGCCTAGTCGGTTCGCCGGGCAGAGGGGGCGAGCTTTTCTCAGCAATCGTCCTGCTGGTAATGATTTCGTCGATGAGGCCGTAGGTCTTGGCCTCGTCGGGGTTCATGAAGCGATCCCGATCGATGTCCTGCTCGACCTGCTCGATCGGCTGGGTCGAGTGGTGGGCGAGGATCTCGGCCATACGGCGCTTGAGCGACAGCACCTCCCGAGCATGGATCTCGATGTCGGTGGGGGTGCCTTGGAAGCCGGCCGAACCCTGGTGGATCATGATCTTGGCGTTGGGCAGGGCGTAACGCTTCTTCGGGGCGCCGCCGGCGAGCAGGACCGCTCCCATGGACATGGCCATGCCGACGCAGATGGTCGAGACGTCCGGCTTGATGTACTGGATGGTGTCGTACATCGCCATACCCGCATAGACCTCGCCGCCCGGCGAGTTGATGTAGATGCTGATGTCCTTGTCGGGGTCCTCGGACTCGAGGTGCAGCAGTTGGGCCACGATGAGGTTCGCGATCTCGCTATTGATCGGTGTGCCCAGCATGACGATCCGTTCCTTGAGCAGCCTCGAGTAGATGTCAAAGGAACGTTCGCCGCGGCTGGTCTGCTCGACCACCATCGGGACGAGGTAGTTGTGGTAGCGCTCGACTGGGTCCATTTTGCGCTAGTCGCCTCCAAGCTTCTTGGTTAAGTTTTGGTCGATCACGTAGAACATCAAGTGTCCCACCGATTGCCTTATGTCTCGCTCAGCTCCCGCTCGGCCTCGTCGCTCTGGCCTGGGGCGCTATCTGGGCTTTCGAGTCCCACGACGTTGACGTTCTCGACCACGTAATCCAGTGCCTTACGCCGCATGATATCTGCCACCACCCCGCGTAAACGCCCGGACGAAGCCAACTGTTTCGCAAGCTCGCCGGGTTCGCTGTTCGTCTGGGCCGACAAATAGGCGATCTCGCGCCCAACATCTTCGTCGTTCACCTTGACGTCGGTCGTTCGAATGACCTCTTCGAGCAACAACTCGGCTTTGACCGAGAGCGTGGCCTGCTGCTTCATGTCCGAGCGCACCTCGAGCTCGGTCGTGTCGTTTTGCTCGGCGTACTGCGCCAGCGTCATCCCGGCCGCCTGGAGGTCCTGCTCGGCGTGGCCCATCCGGTGCCCGAGTTCCTCCTCGACCAGGCGCTCGGGGGCCTCGAGGTCCGAGGCCTCGATCAGGCGCTCGAGCACGAGGTTACGGATCTGCTGCTCGGCCATCTGGCGCTGGTAGTCGCCCAGGCGCGTGCGCAGGTCGTCTTTCAGAGCGTCGAGGGACTCGAACTCGCCGACGGTCTTTGCGAAGTCCTCGTTCAGCTCTGGCAGCTTCTTGCCCTTGACTTCCTTGACCAGGACGGTGAACGAGACGTCCCCCGATATCTGCGGTCCGTCCACGCTCGCCTCCGGCCCGCCGGGCTCGTCGCCCCCCTCCGGCATCGTGTCGGTGAACTTCAGGATGTCGCCCGGCTTGGCACCGGCGACCTCGCCGTCGAGCTTGGGCGGGCCCTGGTTCGAGCCGACCTCGTAGAGAAGTTCGGGGGCGCTGACGCCTTCGACCAGCTCTCCGCCCCGGTAGCCCTTCAGGTCGATGACGACGAAATCGCCGGTGCGCGCCTCGCGTCCGATGGTCTCGAGCTCCGCGAACCGGTCGCGCAGGCGCTCGAGCTGCTCGGCGAGATCGTCGTCCGAGATGGACGTGTCGGGCGCCTCGACCGTGATGGCGGCGAGGTCGGGGAGCGTCACTTCGGGCCGGAGGTCGACGGTCGCCTCGAAGACGATCGGCTCTCCGGATTCGAAGCTCACGACCTCGATCTCGGGAGGGGCGATGGCCTCGAGCTCCTGGGACTGAAGGGCCTCGACGTAAAAGTTGGGAAGCGCCTCGCGAAAGGCCTCCTCGCGCACGACCTCGGGCCCGACGCGCTGATCGATGAGTTGACGGGGAACCTTGCCCTTGCGGAAGCCCGGCACCTTGATCTCGTTGGCCCACTTGCGGTAGGTCGCATCGAGCGCCGGTTTGAGCGACGCCTCGGGTACCTCGACGCGCAACTTGGCCTTGTTGTCCTCGATGCGTTCCGAGGTGGTCATGAGTGATGTGTCCATGGTGTGCATCCTAGTGGCTGGGTGTGACGGCCCGGTCGGGGGTGAGGGAAAGTCGCTCGGGCCAGACAGGAAGAAACAGGCGCGCGGAGAATCAGGAGGTAGAGAGCTGGGGGCCGTGCCTCCTACTGGGATACCCGGGTTGGGAGCCAGAGACCGCGCTAGGCGGACGAAGTGGGGATGACGGCCCCTGGCCCCCAGCCGAGGCATCCCTGTCGCTGGGATTTGCTCGCCCTGGTTATATACCCTCCGCCACCCCGGTCGGGCGACGGTTGCGTCTCAACCTTCTTTCTCTCCCGCGTCGCATCGTGGACGTTAGCCTATTTACAGTCTGCGCCCTGACGGTGCCGAAGGGAACCTCTGCGACGTCCTTTTCTGCCGCTAGTTTCGGTGACTCAGGCGCGCGCAGCATGAACTCTCCCCGACTTATTCACCCGAAATCGGGCGAAGTAACCAAGGCGACCACCGATTCTTTCGTCCGGCTGTAGACCGATCCGCACCGCCCGATCGACAAGCGCTGTGTAGGAGACCATGTGCGGATCACCGAACACCTCCCCGATGACGACTCGTCCGTCGTGCCTCACCACTCGATACAACTCCTCGAGGGCCGCGGTTTGTTCCGGAATCTCTCCGAGCACCGTGACGAGAAAGGCCCCGTCGAAGCGATCGTCGTCGTAGGAAAGCGCGCGGGCGTCGCCAAGGGTCGGAACCAGGTTACTCAGGTTGCGCGCGGAGGCCCGCAGCATGGTGTGATCGAGCATCTTCGACTGCACGTCGAAGATCTCCAGGGTGCCGCCGGGACGGAGTTCCGTCGCGACGTCCAGCGAGTAGTAACCGGTGCCCGGCCCGATCTCGAGCAGTCGCTCCCCCGCGTGCGGAGCCAGGATGTCGTGGAGGCGCGGTCGAGTCACGATCGGGTGAGGCACGGTGAGAAAGGCGCGGGCCCCATAGGGACAGGCCGAGGGGTTCTTGCGCCAGTACAGCGCAAGGCCAAGCAGGCTCGCTAGACCGAGCCCCGCAAGTGCGGATCGTCTTGGCGCCACTACCCCCCCTGTCTTTCGTCCGGGTCGCTTTCTGTCTACCGCATCCCCATCGCTTCTGCGCATGGGAGGATTGCACCCACGGGGCGTGGCCCAGCTTGGCAGGGCGCCTGCTTTGGGAGCAGGAGGTCGGCGGTTCGAATCCGCCCGCCCCGACTCATCCGCTCGCGCCTTGCGCTCAACGTCGAGTTGCCCAACGACGACGGCATTTGTGGCCCAGGGGCAAGTCGACCCGGTGGCCGGTCTAACGGGCCTCGCCTCGGCCCCTTGGGGGCCCGGTTGTTGCTTCCGCGAGCGCGGGCCCAGGCCTGCGAAACGGGTACGCTCACAAGCTGCACCGGCCACACCAGACGGGCCTGCGGGTGTAGCTCAATGGTAGAGCTCCAGCCTTCCAAGCTGGTGATGAGGGTTCGATTCCCTCCACCCGCTCCACCTTTTGCTCGGGTCCAGCGGCGAGAATCAAAGGGATGCTGTTTCCAACCACAGACTTCGCGATCTTCTTCTGCAT
>Ga0136627_1000025_pt1 | contig 39609 bp, 38 predicted proteins | sample AntDrymUQ4892206_2_FD_104652 | JGI IMG/M metagenome (GOLD analysis project Ga0136627, IMG submission 104652) | Polar desert sand microbial communities from Dry Valleys, Antarctica - metaG UQ489 (22.06) | ecosystem: Environmental > Terrestrial > Soil > Desert | place: Antarctica: Dry Valley... | reverse complement strand
GATTGGGGTTCAGCAAGTCCCAGCGGCAGAGGGGTTCGTGGAAGTTGTATTTGTACAGACCTTCCAGCAGGGGCGGCTCGTCCCTTTCCGCCCTCAGCGAAAAATGCCATTTCCTGAATCCTAGAGTGGCGTTCGCGTAGAATTCCGGCTCGCTCATGCCGACACCTTTCTCCTGCGCCGCCTCTTCTTCGGGACGGGGCTTCGCACCGGCTCGCGGCTTGGTTCCCTGAGCGGCTCCTGCATCGTTCTCTTCTTTCTCGGGCCTATCTCGGCCATCGTGAGTCTCCTCCTTCCACACTTCCCGTTACCTCGGGTTCAGCGGCGCGGTGAACGTCTGCGTCAGGATCTTCTCGCCGGAAAAGATCAATGTGTCGGTCGCGAAGGGGAGGCCGGAACCGGGCGCCGACCAGACGACGTAGCCGATGTTCCTCGCCGCCACTCGCTGCGATGCCTCGAAGGTCGAGCCGGGCGAAAAGCCGGCAAGAAACGCTTCGAAGAACGCTCTCACTTCCTCTATTCCTCGCATGGCGCCGTCCGGCGTGAGGAGTACCGCGTTCTCACAGTAGTCGGACATGAAGGCGTCCATGTCGCGTCCGGCGAAGGCTTCCACATGATGGGATAGCATCTCCTCCGTTCGCTGTTTCGTATTCGACAACATCATAGGGTCCTCCTTCATTTATCTACGCGTCGGTCGTCAGTCTCGCGCGGTTCTTCGTGAGCGCGAGCTGGTCAGAGCGCTCCCGCGAGGACCCACGCGCCCCAGCCGACCAACATCACGCCCGCGACCCGGCCCACCCAATGACCCGCCGGAAGCACCTTTTCAAGCAAGACGAAACCCGCGATGGCGGCGACCCACAGCAGGTTCATCACTCCCGCCACGAAGAGCAGGGCCATGAGAGACCAGCAGCAGCCGGTGCAATAACCGCCGTGCTTGAGCCCCATGAGGAAAGCTCCCCACTCGCCCTCCCGCCATTCGTTCAAGATGAACCCCAGAGGGGAGCGGCACTGGCGCAGGCAGGCGTACTTTAGAGGCGTCCACTGGTAGATACCGGCCGCCAGCAGCAGGACGCCACCTAGGATGGGGCTGGTACTCACCATCGTCGGGGAGATCAGCGAGGCGCTATGCAGTCCCCACTGGGCCGTGGCGGCCAGGACGCTGAAGCCGGCCCAGACCACCAGATAGCCCAGAAGGAATACACCCGTCGGTGCGTAGGGAAGCGACTGCTTTCGGCGTCCGCGGTTGACGTTGGCGAAGGTGAGGATCATTGGTGCCGCGGAGGGTGTCATCATGGCGACCATCATCACCGCCCACATGACGAACATCAGGGCGAAGTCCACGACGCCCCAGACCTGCATCCGGGGCATGGCCATCTCCATCCCCATGTCCATGTTGTGCATGTCGTGGGCCAGATAGGACGTGTAGACCCAGGCGAGCGCGGCGATTACCGCGAGACCGGAGAGCACGATGGCGCGGTCCCGCCTCAGTATGGTCTCGGCGACTTCGTTCGACATGTCCTCAAGATCCCTCCGTGGTAGGTTTTTGCGATCTGGCCGGGACCGACCGATCCCGGCCAGATGGACCTTCATGCCGGAGCGGTGCTCACGACGCCCAGGAGAAGGGCGTGGAGAAACCGCTCTTGTCCTCGGCGGCGAAGTCGAGCCCCAGACCCCGCACGCGGGAAGAGAGGGCCCGGGCCGGGATCAGGCTCGAGTTGGCCGGATGCTTCGTCTCGGTGAGCTTCGGCGGCGGACCATCCGGGTCGAACGGGGAGACCAAGTCCTCGATCTCCACCTCGACGTCGTCTCCGACCTTGACCCGGTGGCGCCGGCCGTCGTCGACGTGCTCGATGGAGGCAACCTCCATGCCGAGATCCTCGCCGATGAGCGGTACGAGGTTGGCGACCGGCCCGCCCGACTGCCCCGAGAAGATGCCCGCGAGCTTCTCGGCCTGCTCCTCGCTGGCCCGCTCGTCCATGAACATCCCGACCCGCCAGTTCCCCTCCGACATCTGCCTCGGAGAGTCGAGGAGCAGCACAACGCTGCGGTCGCTCACGTCCGTGCCGTCGACCTCGCCGGAGTCGATGTGCCAGGCGAGCAGCGCGTAGCAGCGGTCGTAGTCGGCGGGCGCGGCGAACCCGCTCGCGCCGCAGGGACAAACGACGTCGCAGTTGCAGTTCTCGATGTAGGTGCCTTCCAGTCGCCAGGCCATAGCATGGCCTCCTTTCTCTGATGGACTTCGACTAACCTCGGTCAAAACCTAAGCTTCCATGATTCACCTCCTTCGCTCGTGTTTGCTTTCGATCCAGAGACTAGCCGCCCGGCGTTACGCTTTTGTTACGGGCCGGGGTCGCGCCCGAGAGGGCCGATCTCTCCTTCCGGGCGCAACCCACTCCAATGGGTCTTCAGAGCCTGACGGCCACGACTTCGAGGTAGTCGCCCGGAACGACCATCGTCCTGTCGCCCAAGATGTTCCATTGATCCAGTAGTTCCTCCGGATCCCGCGCCAGAGCCTCCCGTCCGGTCTCGTCGAGCGACTCGAATGCTTTGCGAGTCGGGCCGAAGCGGGCGCGCGCATACTCCACGTTGTGCCGGGCCGACGGGAACCGGAAGACAAAGCTGCGCCGCGTTGCTTCGAGCGAGGCGGCCTCGTCTCCGAAGTGCTCCCGCGGCCGTTCTTCGGTGCCCCAGAGAGGAGGCGGTTTTGTGCCCGGAGGCAGAGGGACGTGCTTTCCGACGGTGCGGAACATCCGGTCGATATATCCACCGGGTGTCCAGCCCGCTCCCGCCTCCCGAGCGGCAGACCCGGAGGAGTTCGCTCGCCGCCTTCCCCTGGTTCGGGGTCGAACGGCGCCTGCGCGCTACCCGCCCTCGCTTCCGGCGGCTACGGGAGGCTCGGCGACTTCCTGGGCGAGCGGATCGTCCACCCGCAGGACGAGCGCGGCGGACAAGACCGTCGCGGCCCCGAGGACGAGCCCGAGCGCCGCGTATCCGCCCCACGCCAGCGTCGCGCCGCCCACAAGCCCGCCGAGCAGGTAGCCCATCTGGAGCGCCGCGGTGCGGGCGGCCATCATCGAGCCGGGCTGGTCGGGTAGCTGGGAGAGCCCCAGCGTGGAGGAGACGGTCAGCCGGACCCCGCCCGCGACGGCGCACGAGAAGGCGGTCGCGAGGGCGACCCACAGCACGTCCTGGGCGCCCAGTTGCAGCGCGATGAGCGCGCCCATGCCGAGCGCGGACGCGGCGACCAGCAACGGTCGCGGGAGGTGGCCGAGGAGCGGCGCGGCGCGCACGGAAACCACGAAGAACACCGCCGCCCAAAGCGCCAGCAGTACGCCCGTGGCGGACTCGCTGAGGCCGTGGCGCTCGATAAAGAAAGCTCCGGTGAACGTCAGGTACGCTCCCCAGGCGAAGAGGGAGATCATCTCGGACAGAACCCAGCGCCGGGCCGAGGATCTGGCGAGAACGCCGCGCAGCCCGACCCCAGTCGCCCCCGTCGCGCTCCCGCCCGGAGCGGCACGCGCCGAGGCGACCACGCAGAGGGCTATCGCCACTGGCACGGCCTGCGCCGCCCGCCAGGAGAAGAGGTCGGTGAGCGCACCCGCGAGCGGGTTGACCACGACCCAGGCCAGGCCGTTCGCGCCGACGAGGTACCCCATCGCCCAGGGCCGGTCCTCGGCAGGGAACGCGGCTACCCCGGTGAAACCGGCGGACATCAGGCACGCGAAGCCGACCCCGAGCAGCGCGTGGACCGCGCCGAACACCGCCAGCGAAGGCGAGGCCGCCGCGGCCGCGCAGCCCACGATGGCAAGCCCCGCGCCCCACAACAGCAGCGGCCGGACGCCGAGACGGTCTAGCAACGGGGCGATCACCAGCGACGACACGATGGCGGCCCCTGCGAACGCCGAGCGCGCCTGCCCGACCGCCCCGACCGAAACCCCGAAATCTCGCCCGACCTCCACGATGGTGGGCGTCAGGACGACCAGCAACGCCTGGGATGCCATAGAGGCCAAGACCAGCGGAACCAGCCGGCGAACGCGGGAAGAGGCAGTCATCCGTCACTTCCTCCTGCCTGCTTGTTCGCCCTTATCTATCATCTCTTGGCATACTCCCCCGAGGTCCGGGGCTTTTGCTGGCAGTCCTTGACGGCTCCCGGCACCGGCGCCGGACTCTGAGCTGGACTTTAGCCATTTTCGTAGGTAAAGGGTAGGGTACGCTCGCCACCGTACTCGCACCTCGCAGTTGCAGACCTCCAGCAAACGCCCTTCGATCTGATAAGTCATCTCCACACCTCCTTCTTTGGCGGCCTCAATGGTCATCTCCAAACCTCCTTCTTCAATAGCCGACTTGGTTCCGGATTCTCCGGCCACTGGCCGGCGCTCTTCTCTCAGCCTTCGGCTCACCTACTTCGCTCGTATCTGCTCTTGACCCGGAGGCTAAAGACCCGACGTTACGCTTTTGTTACGGAGCCGTACAAACTGCGCCCCGGTACGCGAGGCAGGCGGCTCGGAGGCTTCGGGCCGGAGTCTTGATCGGCGCTTCGGCGGGGGCTTTGATCGGCTCGCCGGGTTTCACGATTGGCTCCAGCACCCGCTCCGTTTGATGCTTCTTCTTCCTCTTAGCCATTTTCCGCGTACTCCTCTCCGTACATAAGGGTGTACTCTCGCAACTCGTCCAGGGGAAGAACCGGCGCGCCGTAATCGACCGCGACTTTTGCCACCCACTCACCGACCGCCTCTTGCACGACCTCCGGCCTATTCGAGTGGGTATCCCTCGGGTCGGCGAAAGCTATCACCTGAGCCATTTCAGCCCTCCAGAAATCTTCGTCGAAGAAGACGCGCCCCCAGCCTATGACCGAGGCCATCACCCATCCCAGGGAGGTCGTTAGCTCGCGATACTCAAGTGCCTCTTCGATGCCCAGCCAGGCATGGAGGCCGCACGAGCAATATTGCGTCGGCGCCCGATCTCCGCAACTGATCGGCATCCGCCTGCATTTCGCTATGGTGGGCGCCTGGGGCGTCCAGCGATGTCCGAGTTGCACCAGGCAGTCATGGCCCGCGCCACTCAGGGGATGCGGGATGCCGAAGCGCCGGAAACCCACCACGGGCGTGAACCCGTCCGGCACCCGCAGGCCCTCGATCTCGTCCATCGTGATCACTGCTTTGCTACTTCATCTTGCACCGTTCTCCTCCTTCTCGTTCCTATTTCAGTCACCGCCTAAAATCCTCCTCGTGTATCTTGTTTGCGGTGAAGGTCCCGCCGCGCCTCCGTTCTTGTCTCTTCGCGCGCCAGGATCGCTACCGCGTCCGGGTAGTGGCTCCGCATCCTTTGCTCGATCTCCTCCTCCGACGCGCCTGGGATCGCGTGGCGGTGGCTCGTCAAGTCGGCCATCAGCGCTTCCGCCTCGTACCAACGTCGCTCATCCATGCTTGCCTCCTACTCCTTTTCGGTCGGGTCAGTTCCTGATCGGAAGGCTAAAGACCCGGCGTTACGCTTTTGTTACGGGAGCCGGCCTCGCCGGAAAACCGCGCACGGTCGGCGCGGGAATTCTCCAAAAAATCACTCATACGAGTGATGCGCCCCGTTTTGTCGGCTGTTATGGTGGAAGATGCAACAAGCGGAGCATAACTCGGGCTTCAAGTCCGGGGAGGTGGGCGGCGGTGGGGCTGAAGATCGAGTTGCTCGGCCAGTTCCGAGTCTGGCGCGGCGGGAATCTCATCGGGGACGAGGCGTGGGATCGCCAAAAGACGCGCTCCCTCCTGAAACTCCTCCTCACCTGCCCGGGCCGGGCATTCTCCCGCGACGAGATAACGGAGGCGCTGTGGCCGGACTCCTCCCCCGCCTCCGCCGAGAGAAGCCTCCGGGTGGCGGTCAGCCTGCTTCGCCGGGTACTCGAGCCGGGCCTCGGCCACGGCCCCGACTCCCGCTACGTCGTCAGCCAACGACCCGGATACATGTTCGACCGCGAAGCGGACTGCGAAGTGGATGCGTGGGAGGTCGAGAAGTATATGCAAAGCGCGGAAGAAGCTCAGAAAGCCGGGAACCACGACGAAGCCATCCGAACATACCGCTCGGCCCTCGACCTCTCGACCGGAGATTTCCTCGCGGAGGAAACATACGAAGACTGGGCGGCGACCGCCCGTGCGGAGTGGCGGGAGCGTCGCCTCGCGGCCCTCTCGGAGCTATCGGAGTGCCTGGCGCTTCGGGGCCGATACACCGAGGCCATAGACTCGTGCGAGCGGGCTACGGCCCTCGATGGATACCGCGAGGACCTCCGCCGCCGACTCATCCTCTATCACTACTGCGCCGGGGAGCAAACCCTCGCGCTCCGGGCATACCGACGCTACGCCCGGAGGCTGAAAGAAGAACTCGGCGCCTCCCCCTCCCCGGAGTTGGCGCGGCTGAATGTGCAAGTCGAGGCACGCGACGTGCCGGGCGTGGACGGGACGCGGCGCTATCCCAAACCCCGCCGCCCCTTGAAACTTCCGTACTCCCTCAGTCGCACGCACTTCGTCGGGCGGGAAAAAGAATACGCACTCCTCGTCGAGCGTATGAGGGAGGCCGGGGAGGATTCGGGCGGCGCCGTTGCCATCGAGGGCGAGGCGGGCGTGGGCAAGACGCGCCTCGCCGAGGAGTTTTTGGGATATGCCCGCGGCAAAGGCGTCCGGGTGCTTTCCGGGCGGTGCTATGAGAGAGAGCTTGGCCCCCCGCTGGAGCCGGTGCTCGACGCGCTCGAAGGGGCGGTGGATGTGGCCGGGGCATCCCCCGAGGCGCCCGACCACCAGGAAAAGGATCTCGGCTACCAGCGGACGGGCGAGTCCCGCGACGCCGCCCGCTTCCACCACGCTCTCACAAGGGAAATAATCCGGGAGTCCCGCGATTGCGGGCAAGGCGCACTCATCCTCTTTCTCGACGATGTGCAGTGGGGGGATCCCGCAACGCTCGACTTCATTTCGTATTTGGCGAAACGCATCTCCGACGAAAGGATCCTGCTTCTCTTCACATACCGACTGGAACAGAAACCGGAACTCTCCGGCTGGCTGGAAGGACTGGCCGAGCGCCGGGCAGTCAGCACCCTGAGCCTGAGACGGCTCTCGACGGAGGATATCGCCCGACTCCTCGCCCGGATGTCGTCGCGCTCCTTCGAGGAGCTTCCCGCGCTCTCGGACTTTTTGCACCGCGAGTCGGAGGGGAATCCGTTCTATACTGTGGAGTACCTTCGCTGGCTCATCGAGTCCGGCGCCGTCGTCGTGGACTCCCGGAGGCGCATTTGCGAACTGAAGGAGGAAGCACTTCAAGAACATGTGCTTCCCTCCGGGGTGAAGGCTTTGATCCAAGCCCGCTTCAATTCGCTCGGCGAGGAGGCGAGAGAGCTTCTCGAGCTGGCCGCCGTCACGGGGCGCGACTTCGAGCCGACCCTCCCCGGCAAGGCCGCCGGCTTCGACGAATCCCGCGCCGCCTCCGTCATGGAGTCCCTTTTGTCATCGGCTTTCATCGTCGAAACCGGGACGCTCGGGGAAAGATGCTATTTCTCCCACGACAAGCTGCGCCAGGCGCTTTACGAAGGCATCGGCGCAATTCGGCGCCGCGAACTGCACTTGAAAGTGGCGGAGGCCCTGGAAGCGGACGGCGGCGAACCCGCGGAGCTGGCACATCACTACCTTCAGGCAGAGGCGTGGCGGGCGGCGCTCGAGAACCTCGCGCTGGCCGGGGAGCGGGCGGAGGAGAGCTATGCCTGGGACACCGCCGCGGACAACTACGCCCTCGCTCTGGAAGTCGTGGAGAGGATGCCGGATCCCGACGAGCGGCGGTTTGATTTGCTGGTCGCTCGTGAGCGCTTCCTTGAGCACATGGATCGCCGGGAGGAGCGGGCGGAGACGGTGGCGGAGATGTTCGAGGTGGGGAATCGGCTCGGGGATCTCGGGAAGATAGCGGAGGTTCATATACGGCGCATCGGGGTGTTTATGGCGTTCGCGGAACCCGGAGGCGCCGCCGAGGCCGGGCGGGAGGCGGTCTCCATTTTCCGGGAGCTTGGGGATCGGGCGGGCGAGGCGCGGGCTTATCGGGAGCTTGGTTATGTGCGGTGGATGAACCGGGAGTATTCCGATGCGCTTGAGGCGAACTTGCAGGCTATCTGGATCCACCGCGAACTCGGCAACCGTCTCGCAGAAGCTGCCGACGCTGGAAACATCGCCCACATCTATCGCAGCATGGGCGACCACGACAGCGCCCTCCGGTGGAACGAAGAGGCCATCCAAATAGACCGCGAACTGGGATACAAGATGGGAGAGTCCTTCAGGCTGAACAGCATGGCCCTCATCCAGCGCGAGCGCGGCGACCTGAAAGCCTCCCTCGACCTCAACCTCGGAAGCCTCGCCCTGACCATCGAACTCGGAGCCAAAAACCTGAGCGCCACCCAGCACGTCAACTGCGGCACGCTCCACCTCAGCCTCGGCTCCCCGAAAGAGGCCCTCGAACATTTCCGATCCGCCGTCCGGCTCGCCCGGGAGACGGGATACGTCCGGGACGAAGGGTACGCGCTCATGAGCGTCGGCGTCGCGTTGGAGCAAACCGGAGACCCGGCGGACGCGGCGCGTTCGTACCGCCGAGCTGCCGAACTTCTGGAAAAGGCCTACGAAGAGTCCGAGATCCCGAAGGAACTCTCCGCGAAGGCCGACGCCCTCACCCTCCTCGGAGCCGCGCTCCATCGCTCGCTCGACGATCCGGAAGAAGCCCTCGATGCATACGAAGCCGCCGCCGGAATCTACCGCGGACTCGGCGAGGGCGGGCGACTCCGGAAGCTCCTCATGAACCTCGCCGGACTCCTCTGGCAAACGGGGGATCCGGAAAGCTCCCTCCGCAACTACGAAGAAGCCCTCGACCTCGCGCGCGAACAAGGCGAGAAAGCGCACGAAGCCGCCGCCCTCGCGTGCCTGAGCGTCATCCACCGGAATATCGGCGGATACAAGAAATCCATCCGGTGCGGCAAGGAAGCGCTCGAGCTGCTTGAAAACCTCGAAGACCCGCAGGCCGAGGCATATGTGCTCACCAGCCTCGCCGCGAGCCACGGGGAACTCGGGCATCATCCGAGCGCCCTCACGTGCCTCAAGCGTTCGCTGCGGCTACGGAGGGAGATCGGGGATTCGGAAGGTGAGATCGGGGTTCTCCGAGACCTCTCCGAAGTCTACGAACGCCTGGGAGACACAAACCGCGCGCGGAATTCCTCGGAAGCGGCCAGGCTGAAAGAAAACATGTCCGAGAACGGCTGCGCTTTGCACCGGATTGAAAGGAGCAATAAATGCCACGGTGCATAGTGACGCGAACGGTCGTCTCCATCCCCGAAGGAGAGCTTCAAACATCCGCGAAACCATGCGGCCAAACAGAAGGAGGAATCAGATGCCGAAGTACATCCTGATCCGGACGGTCGGGGAAGTCTCCGAGGAGGAGATTGAAACCGCCGCCAAAAGGTCCATCGAGGTCATCGAGCAGATGCCGGGAGTACGCTGGATCCGCTCATACTACTCCGCCGAAGAAGGCAAACTCTACTGCGAATACGAAGCCCCCAACGCGGAACTCCTCTTCGAACACGCCCAGCGAGCCAGGCTCCCCCTCGACCGGGCCGAGGTCGTCCGCGAACTCGAACCCGCCATGTTCCGGTGAGCGCAAAGTCAAGCGAGAAAGCCACAGACCGCTAATTAAACAGACCCGGCGCCCCGCAAACAGCCGATCAATTCGGAAGCCGACATTTCATGCTTCCGCAAATATTCCTCGAACTCACCGAGGATTTCCTCCGGATCCCGCACGAAACTCACAGTCCCGATTTGCACGACCGCCGCACCCGCCATCATGAACTCGGCGACATCCACGCCAGTCGAAACTCCCCCACTCGCGATGACCGGGACATCCACCGCCCCCGACACGTCATAAACAGCCCGCATCGCCACGGGCTTTATCGCCGGGCCTGAAAAACCGCCTTTCACGAGAACCTTCCGAGCGTCCGCATCCACCGTGAGCGCGGGCATCGTGTTCATCACCGTGATCGCGTCGGCCCCCGAAGCCTCGGCGGCGATGGCATTCTCGACGACCCCCTCGAAGGTGAGCTTCACCGAGAGCGGCTTTCCGGAGACCCCTCGGCACGCCGACACGACCTCCTCGACCGACGATGCCCCGGCGCAGAAAGTGAGTCCGCCATGCTCGACGTTCGGACACGAAAGGTTCATCTCGATGGCGAACACGCGCTCATCGGCGGAGACGCGCTCGCATAGTTCGCGGAACTCGTCCACCGTATTCCCGGCGACGGACACGAACATCGGAACACCGAGGTCGAAGTCGTCGAGGTTTTTCATGAACTCGTCCACGCCGGGATTTTGCAATCCGATGGAATTGACCATCCCGGCGGGCGTCTCGGCGATGCGCGGCGTCGGATTCCCGTCTCGGCTAAGCGGCGTCGTCGTCTTCGGAAGTATGGCTCCATAAACTCCCCGAACTTCCTCCACCGCCTCTTTCGAGAGCGTTCCCGACGCGGGCATGAGCGGCGTTTCGAGCCGTCTTCCGAAGAGTTCGACCGAAAGGCCCACATCTGTCTTCCTCCGCTCCATCACCATGCGAGAACCTCCGCGTCGAAGACCGGCCCTTCGATGCACGACCGGACGAGTCCCCTTGCCTTCGTCGGGACAACGCATCCGTTGCACGAGCCGTTCCCGCATCCCATCCGCTCCTCCACCGAAAGCTGGCAAAGCTCGATGCCATTCGCCGCCTTCTTCACCGCCGCGAGCATCGCGTTCGGGCCGCACGCATATATCGCGGAATATTCCGAGAGATCCCCGACCGCATCGAGAACCGTCCCACGAACCCCGAGCGACCCGTCCATCGTGGCGACCTTCGCCCTCGGAAAGTCCTCCGCGACCCCGGCGACACCCTCGTCCACGAAACCGAGGACGACATCATGCTCGACTCCGAGTTCATCGAGCCTCCGCGAAAGAAATTTAAAAGGCGCGACACCGACTCCCCCGCCAAGAAGCAAAGAACGACCATTCTCCTCGCCCACCCGGAACCCCTTCCCGAGCGGACGACTCACCTCGATAGTCTCCTTCGCCCCGGCGAGAAGTTGCGTGCCTCTTCCCCGCACCTCGAAAAGCAAACTCGCCGTCTCTCCATCGTGGTCATAAAAAGAAAACGGGCGGGCGAGGAACGGGTCGAAGGTCGTCGGATACCCGGCGGCGCGAGCCATCGTGAATTGCCCCGGCTCGATGGCGCCACTCCACGGGTAACGAAGGAGAACATACCGACCGAGAGCCTCGACTCCCTCGACTTCGACGGTGTGGAATTTCATATCTTCGTGGTATACAGATTTTGCAGGGAATTCACGCTCCGGGTGTGGCCTCGAATCTTCGCCTCGATTCCTTGAATGGCGGCGGTCGTGGCGGCGAGCGTGGTTATGCACGGGACGCCGTGGGTGAGGGCCGTGCGCCGGATGAGGTATCCGTCCGTGCGAGCGCCTCGGCCCCACGGGGTGTTCACTATGAGATCCACCTCTCCGCCCTCGATCCTCCCAAGCACATCCCCCCCTCCGGCCTCCCCGATCTTCGGCACGACCGTGACCGGAAGCCCGTTGTTTTGAAGCACTTCCGAAGTGCCTTCGCTCGCGGAGATCTCGAACCCGAGATCCGCGAATGCCCGGGCGATTAGAACCACCGCCCGCTTGTCCCGGTCAGCCACCGAAATATACACTCGCCCACTCTCCGGCAATTTCTGCCCCGAGGCGATGATCGCCTTCGCGAACGCCCCGCCGAACGAGCGGTCAATCCCCATCGCCTCCCCCGTCGAACGCATCTCCGGCCCGAGAAGCGGGTCGGCCTCCGCGAACCTGTCGAACGGAAACACCGGAGCCTTCACCGAGAAATGCCCGCTCTCGGAAGCCCGCAAATTCATGTCCCGCAACTTCTCCCCGACGAGAACCCGAGTCGCCACCTTCGCCAGCGGAACCCCCGTCGCCTTCGAAATGAACGGAACCGTCCGCGAAGCCCGAGGATTGCATTCGATCACGAGCACATCCTCACCCCGCACCACAAACTGAATATTCATAAGCCCGACGACCCCGATCGCGAGCGCCATCCGCCGCGTATAATCCTCGATCTTCTCCAAAAGCGCCCGCCGGAGCGTGATCGGCGGCGTCACGCACGAAGAATCCCCCGAATGAACCCCCGCCTCCTCGACATGCTCCATGATCCCACCGATATACACATCCTCGCCGTCCGAAACGGCATCCACGTCAACCTCGACGTGAGCCTCCATGAACTTGTCAACGAGGATCGGATGCTCGGGACTCGTACTCACGCTCGACTTGAGATAAAGGTCGAGATCCTCATCGCTGTACACGATCTCCATCCGCCGCCCCCCAAGCACATACGAAGGACGCACCACGACCGGATACCCGAGTTCGTGAGCCACGCTCCGGGCCTCATCCGCATTCGTCGCCACCCCGAACTCCGGGTGCGGAATATCGAGGTCTTCCATGAGCCGCCCGAACCGCGAGCGATCCTCGGCGAGGTCAATGGCATCCGGCGAAGTCCCGAGTATCTTCACCCCGGCCTTCTCGAGTTCCCTCGCGAGTTTCAACGGACTTTGCCCGCCGAACTGGAGGATGACCCCCTCCGGCCTCTCGCGCCGGATGACTTCGAGGACATGCTCCGCCGACAACGGCTCGAAATACAGCCGCGTCGAAGTATCGTAATCCGTCGAGACCGTTTCGGGATTCGAGTTCACCATCACCGCGTCGAAGCCGCTCTCGATGAGCGCATAACTCGCGTGTACGCACGCATAATCGAACTCGATACCCTGCCCGATCCGGTTCGGCCCGCTCCCGAGAACGACGACCGAAGGCTCCTCGCCCCGCTCCACCTCGTCCTCGACCTCGTACGTCGAATAATAGTATGGAGTCCGAGCCGGGAACTCCCCGGCGCACGTGTCCACGGATTTGTACGTCGGAGAAACACCGAGCGCCTGCCGGACACCCCGCACCACCTCGGTCGAGGTTCCGGCGGAAATTGCGAGAGCTTCGTCGGTGAACCCGGTTCTTTTCAGCTCCCGAAGCGCCTCCTTGTCGAAGTCGCCCGACACCGAGCCTTCGGCGGCCACGATGCGGGCTATGGACGCGATGAAGAACGGGTCAATGGCGGTGCGGGCGTGGATCTCCGGTATGTCCATCCCGTCTCGCAACGCCTCGAAGACCGCGAATATCCGGTACGGACTCGGCTCGTCGAGGCGCGGAATTATGTCTCCACTGTCAACTTCGAGCGAAGCTATAGCCTTCAGTAAACTCTCGGTGAAGGTACGACCGATCGCCATGACCTCCCCCACCGAGTGCATCCGGGTCGTGAGACGCGCCCGCGTTCCGGGGAACTTCTCGAACGCGAAGCGAGGGATTTTGGTGACGATATAGTCGAGGGCCGGCTCGAAGGAAGCGGGGGTCGCCTCGGTGATATCGTTCGGTATTTCGTCGAGCGAATACCCGACGGCGAGCTTCGCGGCTATTTTGGCTATGGGAAAGCCCGTCGCTTTGCTTGCGAGTGCGCTCGAACGGCTCACTCTCGGATTCATCTCGATGACATAGAATTCGTCGCTCTCCGGGTCAACCGCGAACTGGATGTTCGATCCCCCCGTCGAGACCCCGATTTCACGTATTATGTGGAGAGAGGCGGTGCGGAGGGTTTGGTATTGTCGGTCAGAGAGGGTTTGCGCGGGGGCGACGGTGATCGAGTCTCCGGTGTGGACGCCCATCGGGTCAACGTTCTCGATGGAGCATACGATGACGACGTTGTCGGCGACATCGCGCATCACTTCGAGCTCGAACTCCTTCCATCCGGCGACGCTTTTTTCGACGAGGACGCGGTTTATGGGACTCGCGTCTATGCCGTCCTCGACCGTGCGGCGGAGATCGCGGTGGTCGTGGGCGACGGCGCCGCCCTTTCCACCCAAAGTGAAGCTCGGGCGGATTATGAGCGGGAAGCCGATCCGGTCGGCGAGCTCCTCGGCCTCCGAATAACTTTTCACGACCCGGCTTTCGGGGACTTTGAGGTTTATCCGATCCATCGCCTCGCGGAAAAGCTGGCGATCCTCGGCCATCCGGATGGACTCGATGGAAGCACCGAGAAGCTCGACGCCGTGTTCTTCGAGGACTCCCGCCTCGTCGAGTTCGATGGCGAGATTGAGAGCGGTCTGTCCGCCGAGCGTCGGGAGGAGCGCGTCCGGGAGTTCTTTTCGGATTATTTCGGAGACGGCCTCGACGGTGAGCGGCTCGACATAAGTTACGTCGGCGACTTCGGGGTCGGTCATTATGGTGGCGGGGTTCGAATTGACGAGGATTATTCGGTATCCCTCTTCGCGGAGGGCGTGGCAGGCTTGTGTGCCGGAATAATCGAACTCGGCGGCCTGGCCGATCACGATCGGCCCGGATCCGATTATGAGGATGCTTCGTACATCATCGCGGCGCGGCAAACAAAACACCCCCCGGCTGACTTCGATTTATGTGGATCGCCTCTTCGGGGGCGCGGGCGTTGTGGAGGCGCGGGCATCCCGCCCGCCATCCACGACACACACCTTCGCCGATGCGGAATACGGCCAGCCGCTTCCTTCGACACGATGACCGCAGCCTCCCGTTCGGTACTTGGCATGCGACGAATCTATGAAAGGTCGCGCCAGATTCTTCACCCCGATTCCATCGTAGAAATCCCGGGGGCGCGTCGTTCATGCGGGCTGGAAGCCCGCGCCCCCTGGAAAAGCACCTCCGAAAGCCATCGTCGCCGCGAGGCAATTTACGCCCTCGCCTTCGTCTCGGAGATGAGGTTCACGAAGTCATCGAAAAGATATCCGGAGTCCCTCGGCCCGGGACTCGACTCGGGATGATATTGAACGCTCCACGCCCGGAGCGCCTTGTCCGAAATACCCTCGATGGTTCCGTCGTAAAGGTTCGTGTGCGTCAGTTCGACGCCGTCGGGGAGCGAGTCCTCGCGGATGGCGAAGCCGTGGTTTTGGCTCGTTATCTCGATGCGCCCGTTCTCGATGTTCCGGACCGGGTGGTTCGCGCCGTGATGGCCGAACGGCATTTTATACGTCTCGCATTCGAGGGCGAGGCCGAGAAGCTGGTGGCCGAGGCAAATCCCAAACACCGGAACCTCCCCGAGCATCGGACGGAGATTTTCGACCGCCTTTCGGAGAGCCGCCGGATCCCCCGGCCCATTCGAGAGGAAAACACCGTCCGGCTCCGACGCGAGAACCTCCTCCGCATCCGTCGAGCCGGGGAGCGCGAGGACGGTCGCGCCGCGCTTCCGGAGTTCTTTGTATATCGAGCCTTTCACCCCGTAGTCGAGGGCGGCGACTCGGCAGATTTCCTCGCCGATGGCGGGCATGAGGGTCGGCTCGTCGAACTGCGCACTCGATGACGCGAGGTCGAGGCCAGACATCGAGGGGTGCGAAACCGCCTTTTCACGGAGAACGCTCTTGTCGCGCTCGACGGTGGATATGACGCCGCGCATCGAGCCTTTGTCGCGGAGATGGCGCGTCAATGCGCGGGTGTCCATGCCTTCGACGCCCATGACGTTCGCCTCTCCGAGCATTTCGGCGAGGGACATCTCGCTCGCCCAATTGCTGTGGTGCGGCGTGTATTCCCGCACGAGAACGGCGGCGGTTTGTACTTTGCGCGACTCCTCCTCGCCGGGTATGACACCGTAATTTCCTATGAGGGGGTATGTGAAAAGGATTATTTGGCCGCGGTATGAAGGGTCGGTGATCGTTTCCTGATAACCCACCATGCTCGTCGTGAAGACGACCTCCCCGAGAACCTCACCCTCTCCGGCGAAGCTCCATCCCTCGAAGGTCGCCCCGTCTTCGAGGACGAGAACCGCTTTGCTACGCCCGTATTCCAAACTTCGCTCCCGAAAATATGTCGTGTATATCATGGACGATTTCGCCCCCGACTATTGTACCGACGATGCGAGAGGCCATCGTCCTTCCCAGATACGGCGAGTTCGACGATTTGCTCGCCATCGTGTCCCGGCTCACAGTCCACTCCTCCGAGAGATCCACGAGTGTGAGATCGGCGAATGACCCGACCGCCAAACTCCCCGAACCCCCGACCCACACCCCCGGGGCCGCGCTCATCGCCTCGACGAGCCGGGGCAATGAAAGTTCGCCGTCCCTCACAAGCTCCGTGTATATCGCGGGGAACGCCGTCTCATGACCGAGGAAACCGGGCGACGCCTCTTCGAGCGGGAGGTCTTTCTCCTCCGAAGCGTGAGGGGCGTGGTCTGTGGCGACGAAATCGAGGACGCCGCTTCGGAGAGCATCCCTCACCCCATCGCGATGGTCTTCGGAACGAAGCGGCGGGTTCACCCGGTACATCCCGTCGAGCGTCGAGGCAAGCTCGTCCGTGAGCGTGAGATGGTGAGGTGTCGTGTCGGAGGTGATGTCGCCCCTCGCCTCGAAGAAGCCGACGAGGGTGGCGGACAATTCCGTGCTCACATGCGTTATATGCGTTTTCGCGCCCGTCTCGGCGGCGAGGATGAGGCCCGCCGCCGTCGAGACGTCCTCCGCGCTCGCTGGGATGCCGGGAAGCCCGGCGAGCGCGGCATGCGCCCCCTCATGGACGACCCCGTCCGCCGAGAGTGTGTGATCCTCACAGTGGAGGATCACCGGAAGCCCCGCCGACTTCGCATAAAGCATCGCATTCCGCAAAACCCCGGTATTCTGCGTCCCGAGTCCGTCGTCCGAAACACAAAACGCCCCGGCCTCTTTCAAAAGGCGCATCTCCGTGAGGCGTTCGCCATTCAGTCCGACGTGGAGCGCGGCGGAGATATGCGCCCGGACTCGCGACTCCTCCGAAACCCTTTTCGCGAGGCCGCTCACGACGATGGGTTTGTCAACGACGGGGTCGGTGTTCGGCATCATGACGACGCTCGTGAAACCGCCCGCCGCCGCCGCCGCCGAACCACTCTCGATGTTTTCTTTGTGTTCATGGCCCGGAGACCGCCAATGCGCGTGAACGTCCACGAAACCGGGGAAAAGATGGAGTCCGTCCGCGTCGAGTTCGCGCGCTCCGCGAAGGCCGCTTCCGACTTCCGCGATCCTTCCGTCGGAAATTCGCACATCCATAATTCCATCGAGGCCGGAGGATGGATCGAGGACGCGCCCCCCGCGGATGACGATTTCCCGGTTTTCTCCACTCCGGGTGTTCGGGGTTTTCATATCGAGTCCGCCGACTGGGTTTCGCGCAAACTTCGCATCCCATGTCCATCGTGGAGACGTGCCGGTGGCGCGTCCCATTGCCATCGACTTGAATAATAAATGACGCGAACGAGCCGCCGAAAGCCACTCCGGGTCGGGGGCGAACCTCCCCGCGAGGCCGGAACCCGCGCATTTTCAGCCGCCGTCCGCTCGGAAACCGCCCCCGTCGTCGAGCGGAATGACGACCCTATCCCCCCGGAGGGCGAGATGTCGTCGTGGTCGGCTCCCTCTTCTCCGCCGCTTAAATTGGTGGCTATGAAATGCGCCGATGGAACGCCCCCATTCGGCGCGTCTCCAAAACTCGCCGCCGGAAGATAGCTCACCGAGCCGCATTCACGAACGGGTACGCCCGTCGCGGCGAGAGGATATCTCGAATTCCGCATCACGCGGCGACCCCGATGTTCACCGCGTTCGTGGCGAGGGCGAGAACGGCGGATCGCACCCCGATCCCGGCTCCGACTTGCTCGGCTATGAGAGAGGCTTCATCGAGGACGACATCGCCCGCGATTTCCACCCCGCGATTCACCGGGCCGGGATGCATAACTTTGAGTCCGGCTCGGAGACGACGCTTCGCCACGCCATAATATCTCGCGTACTCCGGCACCGAAGGGACGAGCGCGCCCGTCATCCGCTCTTTTTGGAGGCGGAGCATATACAAAACATCCGCGCCCCATTCGAGTGCATCGTCCACGGAATCGAGGATCGGGAGATTCCACGCCTCGGCTTCGAGGGGAAGCAAAGTCCTCGGGGCGGTGAGGGCGACTTCGACTCCGGCGGTCTGGAAAGCGGGGATGACGCTCCGGGCGACGCGGCTATGCAAAATGTCGCCCGCGATGACGGCCTTCGTGCCTTCGAGTTCGTCGAAGCCGCCGAGCGCGTTCGAGAGCGCGTGGAGGTCGAGGAGGGCTTGCGTGGGATGCTGTCCGCGTCCGTCGCCCGCGTTTATGATCGCGGCGGATGTGTGGCGAGCCGCCAACCTCGCGGCTCCGGCGGCTGGGTGGCGGAGGACGATGGCGTCCGCCCCGAGCGCGTCGAGGGTGGCGATGGTGTCGGCGAGCGACTCTCCCTTCGAGATGGACGAGCCGTTCTCCGAGAGCGAGACGACATCCGCGCCGCTCCGCCTCGCGGCGAGGTCGAAGGAGACGAGCGTCCGCGTCGAGGACTCGAAGAAGGCGAGGCATATTGTTTTCCCCGCGAGCGCGCCGGGGAGTCGGCCTTCCTCGAAGTCGTGCGCGAGATCCATGATTTCCCGGAGTTCATCGCGGGTCATGCCTTCGATGGAGATGAGGCTCCTTGTGAAATTTCTAGTTTCCAACGACGATCACCGCATCCTCCCCGTCGGTTTCTTCCAGGCTGACGATGACCCGCTCATCGAAGGCGGTCGGGGCGTTCTTCCCGACGTGGTCGGCGCGGATCGGAAGCTCTCGATGGCCCCGATCCACGAGTATCGCCAGCCGCACCGCCGCCGGACGACCGAGTTCGAGGAGCGCGTCCATCGCCGCCCGAGCCGTCCGTCCGGTGAAAAGCACGTCGTCCACAAGGACGACCGTCTTCCCGGTGACGTCGAAAGGCACGAAGCTCTCCCCGACCTCGGGCTCCTCGCCGTCGCGGTCGTCGCGGTGCATCGTGATGTCGAGCGAACCGACCGGGACATCGAGTCCTTCGAACTTCCGAAGGTTCGCCGCGACGCGCCGAGCGAGGGGCACGCCACGAGTCATCACGCCGACGAGGGCGAGTTCGTCGAGGGACTTCGAGTTCCTCTCTAAAATTTCGTGTGAGATGCGCCGCAGGGAGCGGCTGACGTCTTCGCTTGTGAGAAGCTGCGAGCGTTCACGCTCGCCCAGACTGAGTCGGCTCATAAAGCCATACCTCCTTCGCGCCTCGCGGGACGCCGTTAAAGGCCGGTCAATTTGTCTCGATGAAAGTTAGCAAAGGGCGAGGAGAACGTCAAGCTCGCGACGGCCTCCCCACCCGATCCACAACAAGCACACCCACGCTGCAAACGAGTACGAGCGACGCCCCGAGCAACGTATAAAAAGTGAACGCCTCCCCGAAAAACACGAGCAAAACCGTGGATAAAAGCGGTGTGGCATACCCGAGCGGCGCGAGCCTCTCCGCCCCGCCGCCGGACATCGCCCGGCTCCACAGAAAGAACCCCCCGGCCATCGGCCCGACCCCCGCGTACACCGACGCGACCCACGCACCCGACCCCGTCCATTGCCAAAGTCCGAGTCCGGCAACGCAAAAAGCAAACGAGCATATCGCTCCGAGAACCGTCGCGGAAAGGAGCAAATCCCCCGCAGAAACACGCGCCCTTCCGACCGCAACGGTATAAAAAGCCATGCACCCCGCCGAAGCGAGCGCCGCGAAATAACCGAAGCCTCCGCCATCACCGCCCCCGAACCCGCCCCCGGCACCGAGGATGACCGCGACCCCCGCGAACCCGACGACCGCCAGCGGAACCCCGGCGAGCGTCCTCTGGGTGCGGTACGCGAGAGCCGCCCACAACGCCGCGAAGAGCGGCCATCCATACGCCAAAACGTTCGCCTCGACGATGGGAGCCGAAGCGAACGCGAGATATTGAAGGAAAATAGTCCCCGTCAACCCGACCGCCCCGACGCATGCGCCACCCGCAATCTCCATCCGAGTCAATGAATACCGCGGTACGGAGTCCTTCTTCCCGACCCTCGAACTGAACATTCGCAACGCCGCCAAAACAGCCGTCGCCCCTCCGAACTGAAGGGCGAGAACCTGCGCGACCCCCAAATCGGCCAACGCGAACTTCGCCGCCAAAGCGTTCGTCGCCCACAACGCAACCGCGCCGAATGCCGCCGCCAACCCCATGTCCGTTTCCGAAATCTTCATGAACACAGTTTATATAGCTGTTTTGCTAAATAGCAAATTTACTATATACGCGATAGGCTATACTGATTGGCATGAGAGAGGTTGAGATCGCGAAGGCGTTGTCGTCGGGGACGCGGGCGAGGATTTTGAATTGGCTGCGCGACCCGGCGCAAAATTTCGAGTCGCGGGTCGCGGGCGACCTCGCGGAGGAGGGGGTTTGCGTGAATTTGATCGCGGCGAAGGCGGGTATCTCGCAGCCGACGGCTTCGCGGCATTTGTCCGTTCTCAAGGAAGCCGGGTTGGTGGAGACGGCGCGAGTCGCGCAGCGAAACTACCATCGGCGCGACGAGGCCGGGATCGAAGAGGCGAAGCAAATTTTGATGGAGGGATTTTAGGCGGGCGCATCCGCCTCCGCCTCACACCACGAGCGTCCATCCGAGCGGGGGTTTTCGAGGAGGCATTCCCGCCCACACGCCGCTCACACTTCCGGAAAACCGAGCGAGGCTGCCGACTCCCGGAGATCCCCCGGAACCGGAGCCTCGAACTCCATCGCCTCCCCGCTCACCGGGTGCTCGAAGCCGAGGCGTTCGGCGTGGAGCCAAAGTCGGCGGTTTTCGACGGCGGCTCCATAAAGCGGATCCGCGTACACCGGGTATCCGATGGCGGAAAGGTGAACCCGTATTTGGTGCGTCCTCCCCGTTTCGAGCCGCACCCGGAGCATCGTGTGCGCGACCGCTTCCTCCATAACCTCGAAGTGGGTTATGGCGTTCTTTCCGATCCCGGCGGCCATGAGCGTGGGGTTGTCCGGGTCGCGTCCGACCGGCGAGTCAATGGTTCCCGTTTCGGGGAGTCCCGCTCCGACGACGACGGCTCGGTATATGCGGCGCACTTTTCTCTTCGAGAGCATTTCGACGAGCTTCGAGTATGACGGCTCGCCCTTCGCGACGACCATGAGGCCGGAGGTGTCGCGGTCGAGGCGGTGGACGACGCCGGGTCGGGTCGGGTCTTCTCCGCCGGAGATTCCGCTTTCGAGGAGGGCGTTTGCGAGGGTTCCGGAAGGGTTCCCCGCGCCGGGATGCACGACGAGTCCGGCGGGCTTGTCCACGGCGACGAGATGCTCGTCCTCGAAGACGATGGGAACGTGGATGTCCTCCGGCTCGAGTTCGTTCGAGGGGAGGGTGGCGAATACGCGCTCTCCGGCGCGGACTTTGTATGATGGTGAAACCCTCTCGCCGCCGACGAGGATTTCGCCGGAGGAGATGAATCTTTGGGCCGCGCTCCGGGATATGCCGAGCCGTCGGGAGGCGAGCTTGTCGAGGCGTTCCCCCGCCTCCGAAGTTTCGACCTCGAAGCTCTCCGGTTCCACGGCGCCTTTCACACAACGCTCGGTTGACTACGTCCTCGCCTTTTACTTTCGGGAGCCGATCCATTTCCGGTTCCCCCGACTTCGTACTCCCGCTGTTTCTCGACGCGCCTCCGGCACACCCGGGCGAGGCTTCCGTCGGTGTGGGGTCTCAATCCCGTGATTCCGAACTTCGTGCAATGATACGGAATCCGGCTGATCGCTTCCCAAAAGCCGTGTTCGTCGGTCGGCGACTCCCGAATCCGCTGACCGAGTTCGGAGCCATTCACCCGGATTCCGTATGATCGAGTGAGCGCGGAGCGATTCTCCGCCCCGATCTTCGGCACGTCACGAATACCCGGCGAGAGCCGTCTCGACCTCGGACGTCTCCGCGCCCCGAACGAGAACGACTTTGTCCCGGCCCGCCGCGCCGCGCACAACCTCGACATCGGACTTCCGGACGCCGAGGAGCTTCGCGAGGAAGGCTTCGACCTCTTTGTTCGCCTTTCCGTCCACGGGCGGAGCGGCGACTTTCAGCTTTATGGAACCCTCACCATACAAACCCTCGACACCGCTCCTCTTCGCCCCGGGCGAGACGCGAAGCGAGATGAACACCCCGTCGTCGGAGCGGCGGAAAGCGGCTTTCATAGGGGATCCGGGCGGACATGGCTTCCGCTGCGAGGGAAGCGATCAGCCGGATTCCGTATCACAAAGAGAACTTCCTCCGGCGACGATACAGACGGCGCCCTCTCGCCGTCCTTCAGAAAATCCGACAAGCGAGAGTCGCGGCGGAGTCGCGGCGGAGCCGAGGCTCGCTACCCCCGGCGGCGGAGGAAGCGGCTGGCGCGGAAGATGCGGCTGTCTTCCTCTTCCTCGGCTTCCTTGTCGTAGCTTCCTTCCTCGCGGCTGTCATCGAAGAAGTCGTCGGCGTTGGTTCTTTCCCGGTCGTCCCTGTCGCCGTCGGAGGAGGACTCTTCTCCGCGCTCCTCGCGCGCGATGCCGTTCGTCGTCGAGTCGGAGACGATGGTTTCGTCGGAGTCGGACTCGGCGGACGACGAGGACGGCTCGATCTCCGGCTCCTCGGCCTCGGGCGTTCCAGCCTCGGGCGTTCCGGCCTCCGGGGTCTCGTCCGTTGGCGACTCGTCCCGATCGGGGAGTTCGGAGAGGTCTATGCGCTGCGTCTCCTCGGCGGAGGCGTCGGTCTCGAAGGCCGCATCGTCGTCCTCGTCGTAGAGGGGGCCGCTCGCTCCGCCGCCATCGTCGGTGAGCTTCGGCTGGTCGCTGTTCGCGGCCTCGCGGGCGACGGCTATGGACTCGGTGTCGAGACGCTGGCGCAGCGAGGACTCGATGCCCTTCGCCGAGGAAATCTCCATGTCCTCCATCACGTCCATGTACGTTTTGAGAAGCTGGCGGAAGTCCTTCGTGAATTCCAGCTTCGCGTCCTGAAGCGCCTCGTAAGATTCCTGAACCCGCTCGACCCGGCCCGACGAGTCCGAGAGCATTTGGTGCGCCCGGTTTTGCGCCTCTTGTATGGTCAATTCCGCTTCCCGCTGCGAACTCACCCGGAGGCTTTCCGCCTCGCGTTGCGCGGAAAGACGCAAATCCTCGGCCTCGCGCTGGGAGGTGTGGCGGAGGTCGTTGGCGGCCTGCTCCGCGTGGACGAGAGCCGAGCGGATCGAACCCTCGAGCTCCTCGAATTGCTGGAGACGCTCGCGGAGGGAGGAGACTTCCTCGCGCATACGCTGGTTGTCCGTATAGGCGCGCTCGAACTCGTCGGCGACTTGGTCGAGGAAGTCGTCAACCTGGTTCGCGGCGTAGCCGCGGAATCCGTTGGAGAACTCTTTGCGCCTCACGTCAATCGGTCTGATTGCCATACCTGATCACCCCGTCGCTGGTCGTATGAACTGGTTTATTATGATCTCCAGCAGCCTGCTCGCTATCAAGAGTCCGATTATGGCGATTATCGGCGAGAGGTCAAGCCCGAAACCACCGAGCCGAAGCACCGGTATCCGCTCCCGTATCGGTGAGAGTATCGGCATCGCAACCGCCCGAACCGCCTCGAATATAGCCTGCATGAACGTACTAGACGGATACCCCGGAAACCACGAGAACAAAATGTTCGCAATGATGAAACCGAAGAGTATGTAATATCCGTAGTTCACCACCCCGAGCATGAGATCCGCCACGGAATACCCGAACTCCGGAATTTGCGCGAGCGTCCCTCTCATGACCCAAGCTCCCGCGCCTGCTCAGTCGCCGCGCTCACCCCGTCATAAACCGCTCCGGTGAACCGCGCCCTTTCCATCGCCACGAACGCCGCCGCCGTCGTCCCGCCCGGCGTCATAACCTCGTCCCGAACCTGGTGCGCGCTCCGATCCTTCAATAATTCCGCCGTGCCCTCGATCGTCCCGATGACGAGTTTCCGAGCCACATCCCGAGGTATTCCTTCCCGAACCCCCGCCTGTATGAGCGAGTCCGCGAAGAGCGCGACATAAGCCGGCCCACTCCCGTGAAGCGCGGTCGCCGCGTCGAAAAGCCGCTCCGGCAATTCCATAACCTGCCCGACGTGGCCGAAGATCTCCATGAGGAGCGGCAATGTTTTTTGTCCGGCTTCGTTCGCCGTGACGACCGCCGAGCCGAGTCCGACCGACGCGCACACGTTCGGCATCACACGAAGAACCGCCGCGCCGGGCGGGGCGTGTTTCTCCATCGTGGAGATCGGTATTCCGGCGGCGACGCTTGCCACGGCTTTGTTCGAGTTTTCGAGGGTCGGGGAGATTTCGTCGAGGACTTTCGTGACATCCCACGGTTTCACGGCGATGATGACGAGGTCGCTCGCCTCGGCGAGTTCCCTGTTCGAGGTCGTTGTTTTTATGCCGCCGTATTTCTCGTATCGGGCGAGATGGTCGATGTGGATGTCGGCGACGGTGAGGGAGAATTTCTTGGAGTCGGCGAGCCGCGTGAGGAGTGAACCCCCGATCTTGCCCGCCCCGATGACCCCGATGGCGCCCATTTATAGCTGGTTGAAGAACGCCCGCTCGGCGAGCTTCTTCCGCTCCTCCGCCGAGACTTCGACATCGCGGGGCGTGAGGAGGAAAACCCGGTTAGCCACGGTCTGAATGTTCCCGTCGAGGGCGTATGTCAGCCCCGCGCAGAAATCCACCATCCGCCGGGACAAATCCCCGTCCACGCTTTGGAGGTTCAAAATGACGGGTTGCTGGCGCTTGAAGCGGTCGGCGAGGGCTTGCGCGTCATTGAAGGACGAAGGCTCGAGGACGGAGACCTTCGCCGGGCGTTGATCCGGAACCGCCCGAAGATGCGACGAATTCGAACCCGCCCCATACTCCCCGGCGGCGGCGGAAGAACCGTACCTTTGACCGGACGCGCCCTCGCTCCCGAAGAGGTCACCGAGGGACGTACCGAACGCCGACGAGCGTTCGGCGCGGCCGAGTCGTCGGACGGCGGGGCTTGGCTCGGCTTCACGGTTTCTCGCTCCATTGGCGTACGGGTCTTTCACGTAGCGGTCCTCTTCTTCCTCATCGTCGTAGTAATCGTCCTCGACACCGAAGCCGAACCAGGCCGCGACCCGTTCTAGCTGGTCTCTAACTCCCATCCTGCCTCCTTACGGGCACATCCTCCTCGATCAGCGTTCGCCCGATTCTTACAATGGTGGCACCCTCCTCGACCGCCGCCGCGTAATCATTACTCATCCCCATGGAGAGTTCCGCGAGGTCGAAGTGAGGGCTCCAGCTTCGTTTTAGGCTATCACGTATTTCTTTGAGCTTCGCGAAAACATAGCGTACTTCCCTCGCCTCTTCAACCATCGGAGCGAGCGTCATGAAACCCCGAATCGAGACTTTCCCCTCGGTAACCGCCGCCGCCTCGAGAAGCTCCTCTATTTCTCCTTCCCCAACCCCATACTTCGACTCCTCCCCACTCACGTTCACTTGAAGCAATATTTCGACGCTCTCGCCATCGGCGGAACCAGCCCGCTTCGCCAATTCCTCGATGAGCCGCACGGAGTCAACCGAATGGATGAGCGACACCCTCGGGACGACTTCCTTCGCCTTCCGCCTTTGGACGTGGCCGATGAAATGCCACTCGAAATCATCGCCGAACTTTCCTTGCTTCTCCGCGAGATCCTCCGCCCGATTCTCCCCGAGAAGAACGGCTCCGGCTTCTTTCAAAGCGGCAATTTGTCCGGCGGAATAATATTTGCCCGCCACGAGGATTCGGACTTCCTCGCCCTCCCGACCACTCCGTCGGAGCGCGTCCTCTATGTTTTCACGCACGATTTCGAGGCGGTTCCGGATCTCCGACGCGACGACCTCCGTCATGCGCCCGCCTTCGATGTCATGGAAACGGAGGCGAGGTTCCGGCCCGTCACGGGCTTCTCCATCCGGTGCGAGAAGAAAAGGTCGGGGCGGCATCCGGCGCACATTCCGAGGTCGTGGATCTCCTCGACCCCGGCGCGTTCGAGATCCACGCGGATCGCATCCGGCAAAGAAAGCCGCCGACCGGAAACCACACCCTCCCCAAACTCATCAGCGAACTTCCCGGCAAGCTCCTCCGAAACCTCATAGCAACAACGCCGAATACACGGCCCGATATACGCCACGATGCTCCCTCCCCGCGCCGCGAAGTTCCCTTCACGCGCCGCCGTGGGAGTGAGATCCCCGCTGTGCGCCGCGGGGTTTCCGTCGTGCGCTGCGGGATCCCCTCCCTGCGACGTGAAGTTCCCTCCGCCCGACGCGAGGTTCCCTTCATGCGATGCCGCGAGATTCCTTTCGCGATCCGCGTGATCCCCTTCATGCGCCGCCGCCGCGAGACTTCCTTCGCGCGCCGTGTGATCCTCGCCATGCGACATGAGATTCCTTCCGCTCTCCTCGACCATCCCCTTCGCAGCCTCCCCGTACATGCCGGAGACATTCCTTCCGCCTTCCTCGATCATCTCCCGTGCGGCCTTCCCGGATATGCCGGAGAGAGTCCCTCGCCACCCGGAGTGGATCATCCCGACGGCGTCCTCCCCGACGAGCGCGACCGGGACGCAATCCGCCACCCCGACGACGAGGCTCAAGTTTTCCTCTCGGGTTATGAGCGCGTCCGCCTCCCCCGCGAAACCGCCCTCGGAAACGTGGACGACCGCGTCCCCGGCGACTTGCCTCACCCACGCCGACGGGTTTCCGTCCATCGCCTGTTTTATGCGAGAGAGGTTTTCTCCGACGTTTTCGGGGCTGTCCCCGACTTTAGTGGAGATATTCAGGGAACCGAAGGGTGGTTCGGATACACCGCCGAGGCGGGTGAAGAACCAGACGTTCGCGTTCTGTGGCGCGGGGTTCGGCTGTATAAAGACTGCGCCCCCGGCGTCGGTGGTAGCCGCGCCGGGGGCGAGTGTATCCGTGCGTTTCGGGGCCAACGGAGAAATCTCCGCGTCTCTAGCGGCGGCGCAGGAAGGCCGGGATGTCGAGGACGTCGCCCTCCTCCTGCGGCTGGCCGGGATCCTCATCCACATAGTCGCGCGTCGATTCACCGCGTGTCGCGTCCGGCTCCGCCGCCGGGCGAGCCTCGCGCCGCTGATTGGCGATCCGCTGATCGAAGCCCGTCGCAATCACAGTCACGGAAACTTTGTCCCCATAACTGTCGTCCACGACCGCCCCGAAGATGAGGTTCGCGTCTTGGTGGGCGGCGTTGTGGACGATCTCCGCCGCCTCGTTCACCTCGAAAAGCCCGAGGTCCGTGCCGCCCGTGATGTTCAAAATCAGCCCGGTCGCACCCTCGATGCTCGCCTCGAGGAGCGGACTCGAAATCGCCGTCTTCGCCGCTTCCTGGCCCCGGCTCTCGCTGCTCGACTCGCCGATGCCCATCAAAGCCGAGCCGGAGGACGCCATGATCGTCCGCACGTCCGCGAAGTCGAGGTTGATAAGCCCCGGAACGGTGATGAGATCCGTGATCCCCTGAACGCCCTTCCGCAAAATATCGTCGGCCATCTTGAAAGCGTCCATCATGCTCGTCCGCTTCTCCGCAACCTGAAGGAGCCGGTCATTCGGAATGATGATCAGCGAATCCACATTCTCCTTGAGGCGCTTTATGCCCTCCTCGGCGAACGTCGAACGCCGCCGCCCCTCGAACGTGAACGGCCTCGTAACCACCCCGACCGTGAGCGCGCCTCCTTCGCGGGCGACCTTCGCCACGACCGGGGCGGCTCCCGTTCCGGTGCCGCCGCCTTTTCCGGCGGTGACGAACACCATGTCCGCGCCGCGGAGGGATTCCTCGATCTCGGCCTTGTTCTCCTCGGCGGCCTCCATCCCTATTTTCGGGTCGGCGCCGGCCCCGAGGCCGCGAGTGAGTTTCTCGCCTATGTGTATCTTTTGGTCGGCGTCGCACATCTGGAGAGCCTGCGCGTCGGTGTTTATCGCAATGAACTCGACCCCCTGCAAACCAGAGCCGATCATGCGGTTCACCGCGTTGGTTCCCCCGCCGCCTATGCCGACAACTTTTATTACCGCCAGATAATTAGTTCCCGCGTCCAACATCTCTCCCTAGCCCTCCGTCAAACTGCTTTTTCCGTGCCGGATCCTTATCTTCCTCGGAACCAACTCTTGACCGCCTCCACAATGCTACCAAAACTGTTCGTCGCTGCACCTTTACTCTTTCCTCGAAGGTTATTGTTTTTAGCCGAGAAGTATAGCAAACCTATAGCCGTCGAATACTGAGGCTTCTGTAAAGGTTTAGAGTCTCCCTTTATAAGCTGCGGCGTGGCGGTCGCGGCCCGCACCCCGAGAGCCTCCTCCGAAAGCTCCGGCATCCCATCGAGGAGGGAGCCTCCCCCGGTGAGGACTACGCCGTGCGGGATCGAGTCGAGGAGGCGCGCGTCGTCCATCGAGTCGCGGGCGTATTCGAGGACTTCGCGGGCGCGGTATTCGAGTATTTGGCTGAGGAAGCTCGCGTTGTAGTGGCGGTCTCCGAGCCGGACCGGAGCCACCGAATCCACGATCTTCGAGAGGACGGTTCCATACCGGACTTTCAATTTCTCCGCGTCGGAGAATGGGATTTTGAGTCCGTATGAGACGTCGGAGGTGAAGCTCTCGCCGCCGAGCGGGACGACGGCGGTGTGTGTCAAAGCGCCCCTCACGAAGACGGCGATGTCGGTGGTTCCGCCGCCGATGTCTATGAGGGCGACGCCGTCCTCGCGGGCCTGTTCGGTGAGGCACGCCTCGGCGGAGGCGAGGGGCTCGAGGACGACGTCCGAGACCTTCACGCCGCAGTCCTCGACGGCGTGGAGGAGGTTTTGGATGCTCGACACCGCGCCGCTCACGATGTGCGCCCGCATCTTCACCTTTCGGGCTTCGAGGCCGACCGGGTTCCTCACCCCCTCCGAGCCGTCGAGGATGTATCCGCGAGGCACGACGTGGATCACCCGCTCGTCCTCCGCGAGGCGTACCTGTCGGGCTTCGGCCTCCAATTTCTTGAGGAAACGCTCGGAAATCTGGAGGTTCCGGCCGCGGTTGAGAAGGGAGACCTCCGTGTTCGTCGAGGAGATATGCCCGCCCGCGACACCGACGACGGCGCGGGCGCTTTTGAACTCGCAGGCGGCTATCGCTTCGGAGATCGCACCCGCCGCGAGGTCGCGGTCAACGACGACCCCGCGCTTGAGGCCGCGGCTCTTCGCCTCGCCGACGGAGAGGACTTCGACGCGGCTCCGGCGGGGATCCACGCGACCCGCGATAGCCACGATCTTCGTGGTCCCGACGTCTATGCCGTATACGAAAGATTGAGCCACGCCCCGTCAGCCCTCGGGCTCGACATCCCCGCCGCCGACCGCCCCGGCGACCACCCGATCCGGAGAGCGGAGATCGAATACCGGAGCCTCCGGATTCTCCTCCATCACATCCGGCAAAGCACGAACCTGCCCCACCTCGACCCCACCGTAGAAAACGACCGGACGACCCTCGACGGTCGCCTCGACCCCGCCCGGCCCGACACCATCCACCGAGCCAAACCTCACGCCATTCTCCTCGAAAGTCCTCACCGCATCCAGAATTTCCGGCGCCTTCCCAATGTCCAATTCGACCATTCTCAAATCCGCTCCTCCGAGGCCGGGAAGCTCCGTCCCGTCGCCCGAAAACACCGCCCGCCGACCCTCGATCTCCGCGTGAAGAACCGGGCGGCGTTCCTCAACCTCAACTGAAACTATACTCAAATCCCACATCTTCCGCACCCGAGCGGCCTCGACCCACGGATGAGCCTCGACCTCCTCCTCGACCATGCGAGTATTCAAAGTGAGGAGGCTCGAATAATCCGAAGCGAGGCTCTCGGCCTCCGATTCCGGGTACATCCTCTCCCCCGAAACCTCGATTCCCTCAAGCGGAAAAAGCAGGTACGCGGCGACGAACACACACGCGACCGTCATCCCCGCCACCACGAGCGAGAACGATACCGCACGGAGGATCCTCATCGCGGCGGAGGGTTTCATGAGGTGGTCGCTTCGCTCCCGGTTGGTGGTTGGTGGTTGTTGGTTATTGGCAAATACAAAAAACCAATAACCAATAACCCGGAACCAATAACCGGAGCGACCGAAGGGAGCGACCTCACAGTATCGCGAGGAGTTCCTCGCCGACGCGCGAAACGTCGCCGGCCCCGAGGGTTATGACGGTGTCATTCGGGCCGGAGATCATGCGGAGCACGTTCGGGATGGATTCTTGATCCGGCACATAATAAACCTCCGGGTGATTTTGCGTCTCGCATATCGCATCCACGATGAGCTTCCCGCTCACCCCCGGCTCGGGCATCTCCCCCGCCCCGTATACCTCAGTGATGACGACCGCGTCCGCCGCCCCGAACGACTCGCCGAACTCGCGGTGGAACTTCCGCGTCCGCGAATACCGATGCGGCTGGAAAACCGCGACGACCCGCCCGTCCGATGGAGTCGTCGCCCGCGCGACATCGAGGGTGGCGAGAACTTCGGTCGGATGGTGGGCATAGTCGTCCACGACACGCACCTCGGCCTCGACCCCCTTTATTTGGAAACGTCGGCGGACTCCCCCGAAATCCGAGAGGGTGCGGGCGGCGGCGTATGCGTCGTGGCCGAGCCAGCGGGCGATGGAGACCGCGGCGAGCGAGTTGAGAATATTGTGCCGCCCGTGGACGCCGAGCTCGACGAGGCCGAGACTCTCACCATCCTCGAAGAGCCGGTACATGTTCGAGGCGACTATTTCGGCCCGGAGGTCGCCGCCGAGGATCCCATAGCTCGCGACGCGGCACGGGGCGACGTCGGCGAGGTTCATGCAGTTCGGGTCGTCGGCGCAAAGCACGAGGTGTCCTTCGGCGGGGAGGGCGGCGACGAACTTCTCGAAGGTTTCGATCACATCGTCGAGGGACGAATAGAAATCCGGGTGGTCGAACTCGACGTTCGTGATGATCGCCGCCTCCGGGTGGAGGTGGAGGAGCGAACGGTCGCTCTCGTCGGCTTCGGCGACGACGAGTCCCGGCTTCCCGAACGCGACGTTCGAGCCGATGTCGTTCAGTTCGCCGCCGACGAGCGCGGTCGGGTCTTCCCCGAGGGCGCGGAGGACGTGCGTCGTCATGCTCGTCGTCGTTGTTTTTCCGTGCGTCCCGGCAACCGCGACGCCGCGTCCGTCCTCGATGATCGTCGCCAGCGCGGCGGCCCGAGGGACGATCGGGATCGAACGCCGCTCGGCCTCCAAAAACTCCGGGTTCGTCTTCGGGATGGCGGTCGAGACGACGACTTGCTCGGCGTCGCCGACCTGCCCGGCGGCATGTCCGATGAAAACCTCGATCCCCGCCTCGACGAGCCTCTCGGTATACGGCGACTCTTTCAGATCCGAGCCGGTGACCGTGTGTCCTTTTCGCATCAAAACCTCGGCGATGCCGCTCATCCCCGCGCCACCGATCCCGATCATGTGTATCTTCATGGGCCTCCCCCTTTATGTTCGTCGTCGCGCCTCATGCCGTATTCATCGTCGCGTCTCGAGCCTTTGCTATTCGAGCCTTCGTCTTCCACGTGTCCATCGTCGCGCCTCACGCCTTCGTCCTCGGCGTGTTCGTCTCTCGCAGCTTCGCTCTTCGAACCTTTGTCTTTCACGCCTTCTCTATTTGCGTCGTCCTTCGAGTGTCCGGCTTTCGCGCCTTCGTTTCTCGCACCTTCGTTCTTCGAGCTTTCGTTCTTCGAGGCTCCGGCTCTCGCTTCTTGGTTTTCCGAACTCACGCGCTGTGTGCCGTTTCCATCCTCGTCGCGCTTCTCGTCGTTCTCTCCGGCGGCGAGGAGCTTGTCGGCGATCTCGTCCGCCGCGTTCGGAGTGGCGAGTTCTCGTATGCGTTCGGCGAGTCCACTTCGTCTGGTTTCGTCTTCGAGCAGGTTTTCGATGCTCGTCTTTATGGACTCCGGCGTGACTTCGGAGTCCGGGAGGAGAATGGCCGCGTCCTTTTCGGTGAAATACCGGGCGTTGTGGAGTTGGTGGTCGCCCGTCGCGTGCGGGTACGGGATGAACACCGCCGCCTTCCCCGCCGCCGCGACGTCGAAGAGCGAACCCGCGCCCGCCCGGCTCACGACGACATCCGAGGCGGCGATGTACTTCCATATGTCGTCGGCGTATTCGAGGATCCGGTGCCTCGGATTGTCGGTCGAGAGGCGCGAGAAATCCCGCCTCCCGGCGATTTGGACGACGGTGTACGCCGTCTCCTCCCGGAAAGCCTCCATCGCGGCGAGGTTTATTTTGAGCGCGCCGCCGCTCCCGCCGAAGATGAAGGCGACGGGCGGGCGGAGTCCGAGTTCGGACAAAGCCTCGTCCCTCGACGTCTTGAAGAACGCCCTCCGGGTCGGCATGCCGACGGTTTTCGCGCCGTCGAGGTGTTCGGCGGCCTCGGGGAAGGTGGCGAAGACCTCCTTCGTGAAGCGGCTCGCGAAGCGGTTCACCCGGCCCGGAACGGAGTTTTGCTCGTGGAGGAACGTCGGTATTCTCAGCGTGTTCGCGGCGATGACGGCGGGCGCGCTCGCGTATCCCCCCACCCCGAACACGGCGTTCGGACGGGAGTTTTCCAGGATTCTCCGGCAGCTTATGACGGCTCGCATGAAAAGGAAGGCGGCTCGGATGCGGTCGTCCACGCCTCCGGCGAATCCGGCGAGGGGGAGCGAGTGGAGCTTGTATCCGGCCCTCGGAACCAAAGTGCTTTCGATGCCGCTTTCGGCACCGATGAACTCGACGGATGCGCCGCGTTCGCGGAGGGATTCAGCCACGCAGAGCGCGGGGATCGCGTGTCCCCCGGTCCCGCCCCCGGCTATCGTTATGTGTGCTTCGTCTCGGTTTCGCTTCTCTGGCACGTTCGCTATCCTCCGATATTCGATACAAAATTCCGACCATCGCGAAGCACGCGATGAGGCTCGACCCCCCATAGCTTATGAACGGCAATGTGATTCCGGCAAGCGGCAAGACTACCATCACCGCCCCCATGTTGAACACCGCCTGAACACAGATCATGGTTGTGAGTCCGGCAGCCAAACACCGCCCCATCACCGTCGGCGCGTGGAGCGAAATCCGGAACCCCGCCACCGCGAGGAACGCGAAGCACCCGATGACGACCATCATCCCGGCGAGTCCGAGTTCCTCGCCGATGAGGGCGAAGATCATGTCCGTCTGAATCTCCGGCACGATGGGAGCCTGCCCACCCCCGCCAGCCCCCGACCCGAAGAAATCCCCGGCCTTTATCGCGACCATGGATTGAACGACTTGGTAGCCCGACCCGTCCGCCACCGACCACGGGTCGAGGAAAGTCATGAACCTTTGCCTCCGGTACGGCTCGACGAGCATCACAAGGAAGAGGGCGAGGAAGCCTCCGGCGCCGCACAACACGAGGTCGCGCGTCCTCACCTCCGAGGCCCACAAAGCCCCCGCGACCCCGGCGAGAAGAACCACCGAGGTACCGAAATCCGGCTCGACGAGGACGAGTATGAAGAGAACCCCGACGGCGGCGAGCGGGCGAACCGGGAGTCCGGAGCCGGGCGGGACTCGGGCGAGGGCGCACGAGATGGTCAGGACGGCGGCTATTTTGGCGAACTCCGCCGGCTGCAAATTCATGAACCCGAAGTCGAGCCACCGCCTCGCGCCGCCGATTTCCTGCCCGACCCCCGGTATGAGGACGAGGATGAGCATCGCGGCCACCCCGAGGTACACCCACGGCGCGAACCTCCTCCACGCCGTGTACCTCACCCGGCTCGCCGCGAGAAACACGAGAACCCCGAGCGCGACATGCCCGCCACGGATCGCCAAATACTCCGCCCCATATCCCCGGTACGTCGCCGAATAAACCATCACCATCCCGAGCAGCGAAAGCCCGAGCGCGACAAAGAACATGTTTGCCCGGAGCGAGGTCATCCACCGACCGCCCCCCGCTCCGCCGACATATTCCGCGCCATCTCCGCGAACGCCTCCCCGCGCTCCGCATACCCGGCGAACGCGTCGAAGCTCGCGCACCCCGGAGAAAGCAAAACGGCGTCGCCTTCTTTCGTGAGGGAGGCGGATTTCTCGACCGCCTCCGAAAGTCCATCCACGAGAAACGAAACCTCGCCGAAACCCTCGCTTTTCAAATAATCGAAGACGCGCGTCCCGGCCTCTCCCTGGCAGACGACGGCGCGGCACACATCGAGATGCGGCAAAATCTCGACGAAATCCGTGTCCTTCTCCGAGCCGCCGAGGATGAGTACGACCGGACGCCGGAAGCTCCCGAGCGCCGCCGCCGTCGCCGCCGGATTCGTCGCCTTCGAATCATCCACCCAAAGTACGCCGTTCGTTTCGACGACGACCTCCATCCGGTGCGGTTTGAGGCGGTATCCGAGAAGCCCCGCCCGGACGCCATCGAGCGTCGCCCCGAGCTTCCGAGCCATCTCCGCCGCGAAGAGGGCGTTCTCATAATTGTGGATCCCGGCGAACGGGAGTTCATCCTCCGAGGCGATCTCCTCACCTCGTAAAAAGAGCTTCCCGTCCCGAACCACCGTCCCAGCATCGCCGCCGACGCCGACAACCACCGTTTCGGCGGAAAGTTTCGGCGCGGCTCCGGCTCCGACCTCATCCCCCGCGCTCACGAGAGCGAGGTCATTCTCGCTTTGTCCGGCGAAGATGCGGATTTTGTCCTCGACGTATTCCTCGAAGGACGTGTGCCAGTTCATATGGTCCGGCCTCACATTCAAAAGCGCCGCCGCCTCGAAACCGAAGCCCTCCATATAGTGAAGCTGGAACGACGAAAGCTCGAGGACGAGAACCCCCGCCTCCCGCGCCTCGTCGAGGCATCCGGCAAGCGCGCGCCACGAATTCCCCGCGACGGCGTGGGGAACCGCCGACGCTTCGAGAATGGAGCGGAGCATACCCACGGCGGTCGTCTTCCCATTCGTCCCGGTGACGGCGGCGGCCCGGACTTCCCTTCCGATTCCGGCTTCGGTTTCGGCTTCGAGCATCGCCAGTCCGAGGGCGGCCTCGGAGACGATGGGAATTCCCCTCGCTTCCGCCTCGGCGAGTATTTCGTCCTTCGGGGAGATTCCGGGACTCGCGACGATTCGCCCGATGCCTTCGAGGACTTCCGGCCCGGCGGCGAGTTTCCCAATCGGCTTTCGCGATCCATCGTGGTCTTCGTTTTCGGCGGAGGGGGTGTTTTCGTCGGTGTCCGTGAGGGCATCCAGACCACCGCCGAGGATGACTTCGGCCCCGAGGTCTTCGAGGGATTTCCGGAGTCCGTCGTTGTCGTTTTTGTCGGCGAGGAGGATATCTTCATTGGCTTCCATGAGGAGGCGAGCGGCTGCGATTCCGGATTCTCCGAGTCCGTATACGAGGGTTCGCATAAATTTATCCGAGGTTGTACAGGAAGAGGTAATAGACGATGAAGCCGAGCGCGGCGAAGGCGGACTGGATGATCCAGAACCGCACGACGATTTTGTTCTCCTCCCACCCGATGAACTCGAAATGGTGGTGGATGGGCGCCATCTTGAAAACGCGATGCCCGGTCAGCTTGAAAACGACGACCTGGATCATGACCGATAAAGCCTCGATCACGAACAGCCCCCCGATTATCGGGAGGAGCATCTCGGTCTTCGTGAGAACCGCCGCCGCCGCGAGCATGCCGCCGATGGCGAGCGACCCGGTGTCGCCCATGAAAACCTGCGCGGGATGCGAGTTGTACCAGAGAAAACCGATGATCGCCCCGACCATCGCCCCGCAAATTATCGCGAGGTCATATTGCCGCTCAAGGAACGCGATGGCCGTATAGCAAAGGAGCGCGATGCCCCCCGCCCCCGCCGCCAAACCGTCGAGGCCGTCCGTCAAATTGACGGCGTTCGTCGTCCCGACGATGACGAAGAGCATGAGGACGCTGAAAAGCGCGACCCCGACGACCCCCGGCCCGAGGACGAGGTTCGTCGAAAGTCCCGGCACGATGACGTTTTGCGTGACCCCCACGAAATAAAGTGCGAGAACGTCCGCCACGAGAACCGAGAGCGAGAGGAGGAGGAACTTGTATTTCGCGCTGAGCCCCTCGCTATGCCTCTTCGATATTTTCTGCCAGTCATCGTAAAGCCCGACTCCGGCGGCGGCGGCGACGAGTATGAGGGCCGTCAGCGTCGCGGGGTTCGGGCGGGCGACGACGAGGAGCGCGGCGACCATGCCGAGGAGGATCACAACCCCGCCCATCGTCGGGGTCCCCGCTTTTATGAGGTGCGTCTGCGGGCCGTCCTCCCTCACGAACTGCCCGAACTTCCGCGTCTGCAAAAACGCTATGAACTTCGACCCGAGGGCGACGGTCACGAGAAAGGCGATTCCGGCCCCGAGCACAACGCTAAACAAGAGCCAACCTCTCCCTCAACTCGCGGGTGAGGGCGTCGAGTCCGACGCCCCTCGAACCTTTGACGACCACAAAGTCTCCGGGCGCGAGGCTTTCGTGGAGGCTTTCGGCGGCGGAATGGGCGTCCTCGAAGAAGAGGGTTTCTCCGGGGAAAGCCTCGGCGTACCATCGGGCTTCCTCGCCGACGCACACGAGGAGATCCACGCCGGACTCCGCCGCGTGCGCCCCGGCCTCGCGGTGGTATGCGCGGGCGTTCGGGCCGAGCTCGAACATTCCGCCGAGAACCGCCACGAGCCGCTTTTTTTGTTGCCGAGCTTGCCCCGCGCCGTACCGAAGCACCGCCGAGACCGCCGCCGGGGAGGCGTTGTACGAGTCGTCATAAACTACGATTCCGTCTTTCAATCGGTAAAGTTCGCCGCGAAGCCCGGTTCTTTTCAGGCGGGCGACGCCGTTGGCGCATTCTTCGAGGGTCAGGCCGAGCGACACACCGCCGCCCATCGCGGCGAGTATCGGCTGGACGAGGTGCGTCCCGAAAACCGGAGTCCGGACTTCGACCGACTCGCCGTCCATGTTCGCCGTGAAGCGGATGCCTTCATCGGTCTCCTCGACCTCCGAGGGCCACAGGTTCGCGCCCTCCGAGCCGAATGAGATCCGGCGCGACAAACTCCGGTCGCTCCCCGTCGCCGTCGCCGGAGCGTCCACCGGGAACACGAGGGAGCCGTCGTCCGGGAGGCACACGGCAAGCTCACCCTTCGCTTCAGCGAGAGCTTCGAGCGTCTCGAATGAATCTAAATGTACGGGTGAGATCGCGGTGAGAACCCCGACTCGGGGTGAGGCTATACCACAGAGTGCGGAGATGTCCCCGGCGTGGGTGGCGCCCATTTCGAGGACGAGTATCTCGGTTTTCGGGTCGGCGGTGAGGACGGTGAGGGGAAGCCCGATCTCATTGTTGAAATTCCCCGCCGTCGCGGAGACTTTCCTCCCCGCGTGGCGGAGGATCGCCGCGAGGGCGTCCTTCGTCGTCGTCTTCCCGACCGTGCCGGTGATCCCGACGACGGTTGGCGGCGGCCCGGCGTCCTCCCGGACGAGATTCCACCGTGCGAGTTTTTGCATCGCATCGAGAACGTCCTCGACCACGAGCGTCGGGACGGCGTCGAGCGGACGGTCGGCCACCGTCGCCGCCCCGCCTCGCTCACGCGCGTCGCGGGCGAACTCCGCGCCGTCCGTTTGCCCCTTCATCGCGAAGAAGAGATCGCCTTCCCGGAGCGTCCGGGAGTCAATGGAAGCACCGCCCGCGAGGGCATCGGCGAAAGCGTCCGGGTCGCCGGAGGCGAGGCTCGCGCCGATGACTTCGGCGACCTTTTTCAATGAGACGGGCTTCATGGCGTTTCTCCCGGCACTTTCGACATATCGTCCGGCGCGACGTTGAAATATCCGAGGGTGTGGCTCATGACTTTTTGGAAGGCGGGGGCTGCGACTTGCTCGCCCCATATGGATTTCTGCGGCTCGTCCACGACGATGAGGGTCACGAACTCGGGGTCGCTGGCGGGGGCGAAACCGATAAAGGATGCGTAGTATTCCTTGCCGTAAGCTCCGGTTTCGGGGCTGACTTTTTGGGAGGTTCCGGTCTTCCCGGCGATGGTGTATCCGGGGATTTGGGCGAGATGGCCCGTCCCGTTCTCGACGACGCTTTGCAACATTCCGCGTACTATATCCGAGGTTTCCTCGCTTATCACCCTCGCTCCCGCCGGAACATCGCTGTCGCCTCCGCCCTCCGCCTCGCTTTCCGCGCTCTCCGATATATGCGGCTCGACTTCGTGGCCGCCGTTCGCGAGGGCGGCGTATCCGGCGGCGATTTGCAATGGCGTCGTCGTGAGTCCCTGCCCGATCGGGATGTTCCCGATGGACGAGCCGCTCCACTCCTCGTAGTCCGGGACGTTCCCGGCGTCCTCGCCCCACAAATCCACACCCGTCCCCTCCCCGAAGCCGAAGCGGGAGATGTATTCATCCACCATCGCGCCGCCGACGAGCTGTGCGATCTGAACCGTCCCGACGTTGCTCGACTCCGCGAGTATCCCCTCCGGCGTCATCACCTCCGTCGGATGCGAGGCCGAGTCGTGTATCACACGGTCGGCGACGGTCATATGGTCGGGGACGGTGAAGAGGTCGTCTTCGGCGACGGCTCCTTCTTCGAGGGCGGCGGCGATGGTGAAGGGTTTGAAAGTCGAGCCGGGTTCGTATGGGTCGGTGAGGACGCGGTTCCTTTGCTCCTCGGCGGTGGCGGCATTGAAATCGTTATTGTCGTAGCTCGGGTGGTTCGCGAGGGCGACGATCCCCCCGTCGTCGGCCCGCATGACGATGCCGACGGCGTCCTTCGCGTCGTTCTCCTCGACCGCCTCGGCGAGGGCGGACTCGAGTTCTTCCTGAACCGTCGCGTCGAGGGTGATGTTCACGTCCTCCCCGGAGGCGAGGGTTTCGTCGTATCGTCCCTCGACCCCGCCGAAAGCCTCGCCGTATTCCCCGGTATATCCCACGGTTTGGGAGGCGAGGGAGCCGTCCGGGTATATACGTTCGGTCGAGGGTTCGAGGTATATACCTTCGATGTCGAGTTCGGCGACCTTCTCGGCGACGCGCGGCTCGACGGTCGAGACGACGCTGTATCCGTCCGGCTCCCCGTCCTCGCCGCCGTTGCCTCCGAGGAGCTTGTTTATCTCGGCGGCGGTCTGTCCGGTGTCCGGGGAGATGGCTTCGGCGAGGTTGGCTGAGGCGGCGTCCGGGTTCTCGATCTGGTACGGGGTCGCGACGATTTTCATGGCTTCGACGCTCTTCGCGAGTTCACGCCCGTCCGCGCTCACGATGCCCCCGCGTTCGATGGCGGGCTGCGCGAGCGTTTGTATTTCGGATGCGAAGGCCGCGAAGCGAGGCTCGTCGGCGAGCGTCATATGGACGGCCCGGACGAGAAGGAAAAGGCTCACGAGAGAGAAAGCCGCGAGGACGACCGCGACGCGGCGGCGGCCCACCGTCCGGGACTCCCCGGTCGTCGAGCGGCGACGGTTTTGGCGGACGGCGGCGTTCTTCGGACGCCGACCGAGGGGGAACGGCACGATCCTCGCCCCGGAGGAGCGGCGGCGAGGAGACTTCGAACCCCTCGATACCACCGAGGAGGCACGCTCGCCCGAGCTTCGGCGGCGCGAGGGACGCGAACTCCTCGAACCCGCAGCGGCATACTCACCCGAGCTTCCGTCGCGTTCGATTCCGTCGCGTTCGATTCCTTCGCGCCCAGCTCCTCCGCGCCCGGCTCCTCCGCG
>Ga0136627_1000024_pt1 | contig 39965 bp, 41 predicted proteins | sample AntDrymUQ4892206_2_FD_104652 | JGI IMG/M metagenome (GOLD analysis project Ga0136627, IMG submission 104652) | Polar desert sand microbial communities from Dry Valleys, Antarctica - metaG UQ489 (22.06) | ecosystem: Environmental > Terrestrial > Soil > Desert | place: Antarctica: Dry Valley... | reverse complement strand
CTGCACGTCGCGTCTCCGGCGGCCGCGCTGCGAGCGGCGGGTCACCAGCTTCGTTGTCTCGACCTGTCCGTGCAGAAGCTCGAAGCGAACGCCGTCGAGTGGGCGGATGCGGTTGGGATCTCGGTCCCCATGCACACCGCGATGCGATTGGGAATCCGGGCGGCGACGATGCTCAAAGCGACCCGACCCGAGCTGCCGGTCTGCTTCTACGGTCTCTACGCTCCGGTGGGAGGTGATGCGACGGTGGGCCTGGTTGCGGATCGCGTCATCGCGGGCGAGTACGAACGGGGGTTGGTTCAGTGGGTGGACCGCCTTGCCGGCGGCGCCCCTGCTGGGACGGGGAGCGACGAACCACTGGTTCAACTCGGTCACGACGCCTTCGCGACGCCCGCCCGGGACCTGCTGCCGGCACTCGACAACTACGCGCACCTCGCCCTCGGCGGCGCCGAACGCACGGTGGGTTACGTCGAGGCCAGCCACGGATGCGCGCACGAGTGCCGCCACTGCCCCGTGCCCGTGGTCTACGGAGGACGCATCCGGCTGGTGCCGGCCGAGGTCGTGCTCGACGACATCGCTCAACTCGTGGCCATGGGGGCCGAGCACATCACGTTCGGCGATCCCGACTTTCTCAACGGCTGGCGGCACTCCCTGAAGATCGTGCGCGCCGTGCACGAGCGCTGGCCTCAGCTCAGCTTCGACGTGACCACCAAGGTGGACCACGTTCTCGAGCGCCGGGACATCTGGGGCGAGGTGGCCGAATGTGGTTGTCTGTTCGTGGTCTGCGCGATCGAGACTCTCAACGACGACATCCTCGAACGTCTGGACAAGGGCCACACGACGGCCCAGACTATCGAGACGATCTCGTTGCTGCGTTCGCACGGCATCGAGGTGCGCCCCTCGTTTCTTCCCTTCACGCCGTGGACCACGCATCACGACCTCGCCGAGCTGATGGACTTCGTAATCGCCCACGACCTCATCGCCAACGTCGATCCCGTCCAGTACTCGATCCGCCTGCTGCTTCCTGAAGGTTCGCTGCTGCGGGACCATCCCGACATGAAGCGGCATCTCGGTCCCTACGACTCCGAGCGGCTCTCCTACACATGGACGGCGGAGGATCCTTCTCTCGACCGGCTGCAACGGGAGCTGGCTGGTCTCGTCGAACAAGACACACTCCTAAGTGAGCCCCCCGGCGCCACCTTTCTCAAGATCTACAGGACCATCGTCGAGGCCGCCGGACGTCCGGCCGAGGCTCATCCCGACCTGATCGAAGTCGGATCCATCGAGGGGAGGCCACGACTCACCGAGCCGTGGTTCTGCTGAGCGGAGCCCACCGAGGGTCAGTTTGGCTCTCTCTAGTGCTCCGAGGAAAGGAGTGAACGTGCGACCGGATTACAAGGACGCGTCTGCGGCGCTCACATCCCTGCTGAACCTGGATGTGGCCCCTCTTGCAATCACTTTCGGGGACGGCGCGCCCGACGGCGTCCCGGCCTTTGACGAACCGATGTCCGAACCCGCAGACGACGGGCGCGCCGGGCGAGTGTCCGCCTCCTGCGTCTTTTGGATGAAGGGCGTCGAACGTACCTTCACGACGGTGCCCGAGGACCACGGAAACTGCAGCGTCGGTCGCATGACGCACGGTTTCGCCTCTCTCCAAGACGTCGCCCGCAACGATGACGTCGGCGCGCTGCTCGGGGCAGGCTGGATCGGTAGGGACGATGTCCCCCGACTCCCCGTCGTGTCGACACGGCATGCGCACGTCACCTACGGACCGCTCGAGGATTCCCCGGTGGACCCAGACGTTGTCTTCCTTCGTTTGAACCCCAAGCAGCTAATGGTTCTCAACGATGCCGTGCCGGAGATGGCCATCGAGGGCAAGCCCCAGTGTCACATCGTGGCGATGGCCAAAGAGCACAACAAGGTCGCAGCCAGCATCGGGTGCATGCTGAGTCGCGTCCGCACCGAAATGGCAAGCGACGAGATGAGCTGCGCGATTCCGGGGCCAGCGCTCGGAGAAGTCGTGGACAAACTCCGGAGCGCGCGCTCGATCGACGACAGCGTGGCCGCCTACGCGGCGCAGGACAAGCGCCGCTTTCGCTAGAGGACCTCTAGGTCTAGGGTCGCGCGGTGACCTCGATCGGGCTGTTTCCTCTCAATCTCGTGCTCCTGCCATCAGAGCGCGTTCCGCTTCACATCTTCGAGGAACGCTACAAGGACCTGATCGGGGAGTGTCTCGCAACGGAAACCGAGTTCGGCGTGCTGTTGGCGGACAAGACGGAGTTGCGAACCGTTGGCAGCACGGCGCGCGTGATCGAGGTACTCAACCGCTACGACGATGGGCGGATGGATGTCATCGTCGAGGGCAAAGAACGCTTTCGGGTTACCCGTATCACCGAGGAGCGCTCTTACCTGACCGCTGAGACTCAACCGTTTCCCGATGAGGAGACCGAGGTCGACCCCGAACTCGAAGCGGCTTGCATGCGATCCCTCGACCAACTGGCGACTACTTCCGGCACGGACGTGGACGCACTCGACGTCTCCGGAGAGAACGTCACCTGGCAGATAGCGTCGCAGGTCGATCTCGGCGTCGAGTTCAAGCAGAGTCTGCTCGAGTTGCGATCCGAGAACGAACGCCTGGGGATCCTGAGCAAAGCCCTCGAGGACGCGACGGCCGCAGTGACGCGACGAAAGGACATCCAACGTCGCGCCGCGGGCAACGGCAAGGTCGACCACCTCTAGGTCCGAGCCCGGCTCGTTAGGGTCCCGCATCGCCTCGCCGAGTCGCACTGTGCCGGTACAGGAGGGGTAGAACGCGTAGGTCTTTAGGCCTGCCCGCCGCTTCCTTGGATCGGATCACATCGTCCAAGTCGGCTACGAGGACCTCGATGCCATCGACCCGAACACGGTGCGCGCGTTCGTCCAGATCGGGGTGGCCATGCTCGAAACCTGCCGGCCGAAACGAGATGTCGAATTCACCCTCCGAACAGACGAGGTTCCACATCTCTGCGGCCTCCAACGAGGTGGCATCGTGGGCAAACGAAAGACCGCCGGACACCGTCTCGGTGCGGATGCGAGCGTCGAGCTCTGTGAGCGCGGCCGACAGCTTGGTGAGGTTCTCCGTGCTCCTTTCAGGCGTCAGATCGATGTCCCGAGTTGCGGGGATCGGCGCCTGTTGAGCGATGGCAGCGAAGGCGCCGATCACCACGTAGCGAACATGGTGACGGTTCAAGACGGCGATGATCGCGGCGGCGTTCAACTCTGGTGGGTCTTCGGCCGGCGGCCTGGACACCGGATCAGTGCACCGGGGTGGCACGTCGCCAGGCCTCGATCTGCTGGTCTCTGCGGGCCCGCTCGTGTGGGGCGCGACCCGTCTCCAACGCGGCGAGCACGTCATCGTGCGGATCGGTCGGTGTGAGGTGCATGCGAAGCTCGAAACCAGCCGCCCTGAGGAGCCGGGTGAGCGTGGGCAGCGTGGGCTGCCGTCGGTCTCTCTCGTAAGCGGAGATCATCGTGGGCGGCACCCCGGCGCGCGCGGCCAGCTGCCCCTGGCTTAGGCCCGCCTTCAGTCTTGCGAGTTGCAACAGGGCGGCGGAGGTCGACGGGGTTGTGACATACGATTGTGACATGACACGATTGTACCGCAGAGAGGCAGGACCCGAGGACTCCAGTCGCCGTCACGGCACCGACCCACGGCCGGCGTTCCGGCTACGATGCGGCCATGGCCGAACTTCCGATCACCGAACCGCCCGAAACCACGATCGAAGAGCCGCCGGGCTCTCCCGAGGCGCTGGCGAGCGCAACCTCTACCGAGGACGTGGCCGCGGTCGCGGCCCGTTATCCCGAGTGCCTCACGGCCTGGGCCGCCCTCGGAGAGGCCGCCCTCGAGCAAGACCGAGTCGTCGAGGCATACGCCTACTTTCGTGTGGGCTACCACCGAGGGCTCGATCGCATCCGGCGCGCGGGGTGGCGTGGGAGCGGCAAGGTCCCGTGGGCCCACGAGGCCAATCGGGGCTTTCTTCGCTCGCTGCGGGGGCTGAGCTCCGCCGCCGCCGCCATTGGAGAAGACGCCGAGGCGACACGCTGCGCCGACTTCTTCGCTCAGCTCGCGCCCGACGCCTAGGCCACTGAGGTGGCGCAACTCGTAACCAGCCACGCCAACCCACTGCTGAAGCGCGCCAGAAAGCTGCGCCAGCGCAAGCACCGCGAGGCCGAAGGGGTCTTCCTCGTCGAGGGCATCGCTCCGACGTGGCTGGCGCTCGAACACGCCGACGTCGAGATCGTCTTCTCCAGTCCCGAGCTGCTGACCAGCGACCGGGCCCTCGACCTGGTCCAGCGTGCCCGGAACCACATCAAGGTCGTCGAGGTCTCCGCGGACGCGTTCGCGACTCTGTCCGACAGGGAGCACCCCGTCGGCCTCGCGGCGATCGCCCGCTCTCGAACCTTGCGGCTGCGCGACCTCGAGGTCACACCCGAGTCCGTCTTCATCGGCCTCCATGAGGTCGGAAACCCAGGCAATCTCGGAACGATCATCCGCACGGCCGACGCCGCCGGCGCGGCGGGCGTCATCGCGATCGGCGAGGGCACGGATTTCTGGCACCCGAACGCGGTTCGCTCCTCGCTGGGAACGGTTTTCACGATCCCTCTCGTACAGGTATCGAGTCCGCAAGACGCACTGACTTGGGCGCGCGACCACGGTCTGACGATCGTCACGACGACGGCGCACACAGAGACAGAGCACTGGTCGACGACCTACTCGAATCCCGCCCTGCTTCTCTTCGGGAGCGAGGGCCAAGGCCTGAGCCGCGAGCTGCTCGAGGATGGTGACCTCGCCGTCCGCATTCCCATGTACGGGGCCGCGACGTCGCTGAACCTGGCGGTGTCGGTGGGGATCCTCCTCTACGAAGCCACAAGGCCGGGAACAAACGCAGGGACGGCGACGCCCCAAAGCTGGACGGCGTCCCAAAGTTGACGGAATGATCTGGGGAAGAGGAACGATGCAATCACTTAATCCACACTCAGTGGACCGTCGCACCAGGCTGGTGCCCTGGTTGGTTGCCGTCCTGCTCGTGACCGGAGGAGCGAGCCTTGGCATCACTCGCCGCGCAGCCGCTTCGAAGGCGGGGCCGATAGATCATCGGCCGGTGGCGTCCCAGAAAAGGCTGCCCAAGAATGTGTATCGCAACGTCGGGCGGGCCGCTATGACGAAGACGGCGTACCGCAGACTGTGGGACAGGTTCCGGCTCAAAGGGGACCGTCCCCATGTAAAACCTCGAGCGCCGGATCGTCCTGTTCGTCGGGACGGGAGAGTCGGGGAGCCGTCCTCTCCGCTTCGAGTCACTGAGGTTCAACCACGAACGCAAGACGTTCAAGCTACGGGCACCCGGCCCGTAGAGGTCCGGTTTGCACCGACGACTTCAGTTCTCGCACGTTCGTGGTCGCGGTGGACCGATCCGACCTACCCAAGGGCGACCTCCGTGCGCGGGTGAACAACTACAAACGCTTCGAGCTTCGTAGAGCGCGCTAGACCTCCGCTTCTAGGAACTCGATTACCGCCGCAGCCAGCTTGTCGTACTTGGCCCAGAAGAAGTGGTTGGCGCCCTCGAGCGCGAGGAACTCAGTCCCCGCGACTTCGGCCCAGGCGCGTCCGTCGTCGATATCGACCAGTTCGTCGTTCACCGCACACAACACGAGCGCCGGCACGCGCAAATCGACCTCGTCGGCGGGCGGCAACCCGTCGGTGATGCCGGGCTTGGCCTTGATGGCCGGGGCGATGGCGACCAGCGCCGCAAGGTGGTCGTCGTGCGAAGCGACCCTCGTCGCGACGGCCGCACCGAACGACCACCCCGCGATCGCAACCGGCAGATCAGGGAAGCGCCGGCGCATGAACGCCACCGCCGCCTCGGCGTCCGCGACCTCCTCGACGCCGGTCGAGGGCTCCCCCTCGGACTCTCCGATCCCCCGGAAGTTGAACCGAAGCACGGCCCAGCGCGCGGCAACGAGCTCTTCCGTAACCGCGATGACAAGAGGGGCGTTCATCGTGCCGCCCATTTGGGGGTGCGGATGGCAAAAGACCAGCGAGGCACGCGGGTCCTCGGGGATGGTGAGCTCGGCCTCGAGCTTCAACCCGTCGGTGGACTTCAGTTGCGGCCGCTCGGTCGTCACCGCCTCTCCTTTGAGTTCATCTCGGCTATGCCCACGCGGAGGAGGGTCGCGACCTCGCTCATGGCTTCATCGCTGGCGTATTTCGTCCGAGGCCAAAAGAATCCTCGCAGGCCGTCTTTGCGGCGGCGGGGCACGACGTGCACGTGGAGATGAGCAACGCTCTGGCTCACCTTGTTGTTGAGCGCCACGAACGAGCCCTCTGCCCCCAGGACCTGCTCCATCGCACGGCTCAGGAGGCGCGCGGTAGCGAAGTACGCAGGGAGGAGGTCGTCCGGCAGGTCGGCGAGGGTTGCGATGTGAGCCTTGGGTATGAGAAGCATGTGTCCCGAGAAAAGGGGGCGGACGTCGAGGAACGCCAGCGTCGAGTCGTCCGACCACACGATGTGGGCGGGTCTGTCGCCTCGCACGATGTCACAGAACACACACATTGAAAGAAGACGATAGTCGCAAGCGGAAGCGGGCGGGGAGGGACACATGACCATCGAGGTACCAAGAAAGACCGTGGTGATGTTCGCCGACATCGCCTGCCCCTGGGCGCACGCGGCCGTTCACCGCTTCCACGTCACCAGGGATCGTCTCGAGCTCCACGACGCCATCCGGCTCGACGTCAGAGCCTTTCCGCTCGAGCTCATCAACGACCAGTCGACCCCGAAGAGGATCTTGGAGGCCGAGATTCCCGTGGTCGGCACCATGGAGCCGGACGCCGGCTGGCAGATCTGGCAGGCGCGACCCGACGAATGGCCCGTCACCATCCTGCCCGCCCTCGAGGCGGTCTACGCCGCCAAGCGGCAGGGCCTCGAGGCTTCCGAGGAACTTGACCGGGCCCTGCGCAGGGCGCTGTTCGGCCACAGCATCAACATCTCCATGCAGCACGAGATCATCGAGGTGGCCGAATCCTGCCCCCTGGTCGACACCGCGGCCCTCGAGAAGGTCCTCATCGACGGCGAGGCGCGCAGCGCCATCTTCGGCGATCTCGAGATCGCGCAAACGGACCAGGTTCAGGGCAGTCCCCACTTCTTTCTGTCGGACGGCACGAACGTGCACAACCCCGGCGTTACGGTTCGTTGGGAGGGCGAGCATGGCGCCGGCTTTCCGGTGGTAGAGAAGGACGAGCCCTCGATCTACGAGGATCTGCTCGAGCGAGCATCCGGCCGATGACCGTCCCTACGACCGAAGGAGGAACAAGGTGGACGAGGATCACATCAGAGAGCACGCCGAGAAGCACGGCAAGGCGACCGTGGCGGGTGACCTGAAGACTGCGGGCAGCGATCTGACGCCCGAGGCGGTCGACCAGGCCCCCGAGGTCATGAAGGCGATGCCGCGCGAGCTCACCGGCTCCGAGGTCACGCGTGTCGAGAAGGACGGGGACGCGTACGTCGCCATCATCGAGTACTCGGGCGACGGGGCAGAGACCAAGGTCGCGTCGAAGTGGGAGGAGCGCGAGGGGCGCCACCGCATCGTGGACCTGAGGGTTCTCTAACCGCGATGCCGACCGCGGACGTCAAAGGCGACCAACGCACCGTCCTGGTCTTCGAGGTGAAGCCGCTCAAGCACTCTCACGGGCAGGCGGGGATACCTGTGCAGGAGGGCCGCGCCCTGCCCTTTACCGTGCGGCGCCAGTGGGTCGCGCCCGCCGGTCACTATGCCGAGCGCTTCTATGTGGTCGATAAAGAGACGCGCGAGATCATCTACGAGGGCCCGGAGCGCCTTCAGGCGACCTGGGGACTCCAGGGCGTCACCGAGGAGACCACGACCGTCACGCACTCATTCGCCCTCGATCCCGGCATCCACCTCGTGGTCTTCGCCCTCGGCGGAGTAAGTGGTGGGGAGTTCGACGTCGAAGCCGTGGAGGTGACCGCGTAACACGCGCGCATGAAACTTCCCAACGTCCCTATCCTGGAGTGACATGAGAATCCGACTTCTGTCCCTCTTCGCTCTGTCCCTACTCGTGCTGCCGGGCTGCGCAATGACCATGTCGCGCACCGACGGCCGTGTCCTCGAGGGCGACGTCGAGGCGAGCGATCTCGAGGGGGGCGACGAGGTCACGCTCGAGCAGAGCACCCAGCCCGTAGAGGCCTCCGGCGTCGCAAACGTCGTCGAGAAGGCGCTGCCGTCGGTGGTCAACGTCAAGGTCGTCGGGCTCGACGAGTCCTTCGGGGGCGATGAATCGAAGGCACAGGGCTCGGGCGTCATCGTGGACCGCAACGGCTACATCGTCACCAACAACCATGTCGTAGAGGGGGCCGCGGAGGTCGAGGTCGTCTTCACGGATGAGACGCTCGACGACCGCAAGACGAACGGAACCGTGATCGGCACGGACCCGGGGAAGGACCTCGCGGTCATCAAGGTCGATGTCGAGGGGCTCACGCCGATCGCTCTCGGCACCGAGGACAGCCTTCGCCTCGGCGACGAGGTCATCGCCCTGGGCTATCCGCTCGGCCTCGGTGGTGCGACGGTGACGGCCGGAATTGTGTCCGCCAAGGAGCGCGACATCTCCGTGGGCGGCGGGAGCCTCGGCCAGGACGAGCTGAAGGGTGTGCTGCAGACGGACGCGGCGATCAACCCCGGCAACTCCGGAGGGGCGCTGGTCGACACGGCCGGGCGTCTCGTGGGAATCAACACCGCGGCCGCATCCGCGAGTTCGGCGGAGAACGTCGGCTTTGCAATCTCGATCGACACCGCCCTGCCGGTGATCGAGGAGATCATCGAGAACCCTGCGCAAGAGCGGGCATGGCTGGGTGTCGGCATCGCCGATCCCCACGAGCCGGCGGTCGAGGACGAGTTCGACGTGGACGACGACCTCGAGGGCGCAGGGCTGATCGAAGTCTTTCCGGACGGACCGGCCGACGGCGCAGGTCTCGAGGCGGGAGAGGTCATCACGGCGATCGACGGAGAGACCATCACGTCGCCACAGGAGCTGACCGACACGCTTGCCGACTTCGATCCCGACGACACCGTCACCGTTACGCTGGTCGGCCCCGACGGCGAGCGCGAGGTCGAGCTCGAGCTCGAAGAGCGGCCCGTGACACTTGGGGACTAGCACCGCCCGAATAACCAGCGGTCGTCCCGACGAGCGCGCCCGAATAACCAGCGGTCGTCTCGACGAGCGCGCCCGAATAAGCTGGAACCGTGCAGGTCAAGCTACGCAATCCCGATCGGATCATCGAGGTCCACGGCTCTAAGACGGTCGTGGACCTACTCGAGGAGCTCGACATCGTGCCCGAGGCCGTGCTCGTGATTCGAAACAGGACCCTGATGACGCGCGACGAGCGCGTGGACGACGTCGACGAGGTCGAGGTTCGTCCGGTTCTGTCGGGAGGGGCGACTCGATGAAGTGCAAGGTCTGCCGCGAGCATGCGGTCGTCGACATCCGCCGGCACAACGCGGGCTTTTGCCGGGATCATTTCGTCGAGCACATTCACAACCAGGTCGTCAGGACCATCAAGGAGTTCAGGATGTTCCGGCCCCGGGAACGACTTCTTCTTGCCGTCTCCGGCGGCAAGGATTCGCTCGCATTGTGGGACATCCTCCGACAGCTCGGTTACGACGTCACCGGCTTCTATCTCGATCTCGGGATAGGCGGCTACTCCAATCGCTCCAAGAATCTGTCGATCGCCTTTGCAGAGAAGCTCGGCGCAAGGCTCCTCGTGCGCTCGCTTGCGACCGAGCATGGATTCACCGTGCCCGAACTGGCCGGGCTGACGGGTCGCGTCCCGTGCTCCGGCTGCGGGCTCAACAAGCGCTACGAATTCAACCGCGCGGCTCTCGAGGAGGGTTTCGAGGTGCTGGTGACCGGTCACAACCTCGACGACGAGGTCGCGACGCTGTTCGGCAACGTCTTGCACTGGAACACCGACATGCTCGGTCGTCAGATGCCCGTGCTCGAGGAGCGCATTCTCGGCGAGGGTGGCGGGGCGCACGTCGCGCTCGTTCGTAAGGTCAAGCCTCTCGTGAAGATCTCCGAACGCGAGACCGCCGCGTACGCCCTCCTGCAGGGGATCGACTACATCATCGAGGAGTGCCCGATGGTCGAGGGCAACACCCAGCACCGTTACAAGGAAGCGCTCACGCTGCTGGAGGAGGCCTCGCCGGGGACCAAGAGCCAGTTCTACACGGGTTTCATCAAGAAGGCGGCCGAGCGCTTCCGAGAGGAAGACGGCGATCCCGAGGGAGGGGAGGTCGTCGCGTGCATGACCTGCGGCGCCCCCACCGTTGCATGGCGCTCCGACTCGGCCGGACCGCAAGCGCAATGTGCTTTCTGCAAGACCAAAGCCCTGGCGCTGAGAAGGAAGGCCAACCCCGAGCCCCACCGGCCGCAGCGCGCTCGCAAGGCCCGCAGGGGATGACGCTGGGCAAGCCGTTCGAGCCGGGCGAGCGCGCTCTGTTCATCGATTCGAAGGAGCGCCGCTACCTCATCAAGCTCGACCGGGGCAAGCAGTTCCACTCGCACATGGGAACGCTGGATCATGACGCGGTGATCGGCGAGCTCGAGGGCATACGAGTCCGCGCTTCGAAGGGCGGGCGGATGCTGGCGGTACGACCGACGCTGAGCGACTTCGTCTTGAAGATGCCGCGTGGTGCCCAGGTCGTCTACCCCAAGGATGTCGCCCTCATCCTGGTCTACGCCGACATCTTCCCTGGGGCGACGGTGCTCGAGGCGGGAACCGGCTCCGCCTCGCTGACGCTCGCCCTGGCGCGGGCCGTAGGGGAGCGGGGCCGCGTCGTCTCCTACGAGGTGAGGGAGGACCATCACGCTCAGGCCCTCGCCAACGTCGCGGCCTGGTTCGAGAACCTCGGAGGTGCGCCCGACAATCTCGAGTTGCGAGTGGGAGACATTTTCGAGGACGTCGACGTGACGAGCTTCGACCGGATGGTGCTCGACCTTCCCGAGCCGTGGCACGCGATCGGGACCACGACCACGGCACTGGTCGCAGGAGGGCTCCTTTGCTGTTACCTGCCGACGATCCCTCAGGTCCAACAGACGGTCGCGGCGATGCGAGCGGCGGGCTTCGGCATGATCGAGACACTCGAGGGGCTGGTGCGGACGTGGAACATCGAGGGTCAGTCCGTGCGCCCCGACCACCGCATGGTGGCTCACACCGGCTTTCTGATCACGGGAAGAAAACTAGAGAACTAAACGCAATCATCCGACTTGCCGAAGGTTCGGAGTAGGCTTTTTGGATAGCCATGGGAGGTGGTTGCGGTCACTGAGGGCGACGTCGAACGCAGGATCATCCAGTACGACCGGGAGGTTCAGGAGCTTCAGGGTCAGGTCAAGTTGCTCGAGGACGAGCTTGCTCTGACACGCCGGAAGCTCGAGGCTGCACCCCGGCGGATCCATGCACTCGAGAAGCGGCTGGCGGAAACGGCCGCCGACCTCGAGACATCCCGATCGAGCAACGAGCTTCTGAGCTCGACCCTCCGCGAGGCGCGCGATCAACTCATCGCACTGAAGGAGGAGGTCGACAAGCTCTCACAACCTCCGTGCACCTACGGCGTATTCATCGAGGCGTTTCAGGACGAGGGTGCGGCGGACGTGTTCTCCAACGGTCGCAAGATGCGAGTCCACCTTTCTCCCGAAATCGGTCTCGAGGACTTGCGGCGCGGCCAAGAGGTCATGCTCAACGAGGCGCTCAACATCATCGGTGCTCACGAGTTCGAGTTGCAGGGCGAGGTCGTGACCCTCAAAGAGGTGTTCGAAGACGGCAAGCGGGCGCTCGTGATAGCCCGCACCGATGAGGAGCGTGTCGTCGAGCTGGCCGATCCGCTGTTGCACGAAAAGATCCGGGCCGGGGACAGCCTTCTGCTAGACACGAAGTCAGGGCACGTGCTCGAACGCCTGCCCAAGCCGGAGGTCGAGGAGCTGATCCTCGAGGAGGTCCCCGACATCAGCTACGAGGACATCGGTGGTCTCGCGGAGCAGCTCGAGGAGATCAGGGACGCCGTCGAACTTCCGTACCTTCACGCGGACCTCTTTCGCGAGCACGAGCTCGACCCCCCCAAGGGCATTCTGCTCTACGGCCCCCCGGGCTGTGGGAAGACTCTCGTCGCCAAGGCCGTCGCGAACTCACTCGCCAAGAAGGTGGCCGAGCGCACCGGCACCGCGCATCGCAGCTATTTCCTCAACATCAAGGGCCCCGAGCTACTCAACAAGTACGTGGGCGAGACCGAGCGTCAGATCCGGCTCATCTTTCAGAGAGCCAAGGAGAAGTCGGACGAGGGAGTGCCCGTCATCGTCTTCTTCGACGAGATGGACTCGTTGTTCAGGACACGTGGCTCGGGCATCTCGAGCGACATCGAGTCGACAATCGTGCCGCAGCTCCTGGCCGAGATCGACGGTGTCGAGAGTCTCAAGAACGTCATCGTCGTGGGTGCGTCCAACCGCGAGGACCTGATCGACCCTGCGATCCTGCGACCCGGCCGTCTCGATGTGAAGATCAAGATCGAACGACCCGACGAGCGCGCCGCCAAGGACATCTTCCACAAATACCTGACCCCGACGTTGCCCATCTCGAAGAGCGAGATCGAGGAACACGGTTCGGTAGAGGACGCGATTACGACCATCATCGATGCCACGGTTGACGCGATGTACTCGGTAGCCGACGACAACCGGTTCCTCGAGGTCACTTACGCCAACGGCGACAAAGAAGTTCTCTACTTCAAGGACTTCTCCTCCGGCGCCATGATCGAGAACATCGTGCGCCGGGCTAAGAAGATGGCGATCAAGCGACGCATCGCGGGAGGCGTAAAGGGTGTCGGCGGGGGCGATCTTCTCAACGCCATCCATCAGGAGTACCGCGAGAACGAGGACCTCCCCAACACGACGAACCCCGACGACTGGGCCAAGATCTCCGGCAAGAAGGGCGAGCGAATCGTCTACATCCGCACTCTCGTGGGCGAGCACAAAGACGGCGAGGGCCAGCGCCAGGTCGAGAACGTCCAGACGGGGCAGTATCTCTAGGCATTGTCGTAGCCTCTGAGTATGGCCATTGCCAAGATCTGCGGCATCGAGACCGAGTACGGGATCTCCGTGCAGGGCGCGGTCGACTTCAATCCGATCTTGACCTCGTCGTTGTTGATCAACGCCTACGCGAAGCCGGCGTTCAAGCGCGTCCGCTGGGACTACGAAGAGGAGAATCCCCTTCGTGATGCGCGCGGTTTCGATCGCGCGCCTGCTGAGACACCCCCCGAGGACGACTCCGGGCTCGTCAACATCATCCTTCCCAACGGCTCTCGCTACTACGTCGACCACGCTCATCCTGAGTACTCCAGTCCCGAATGCTCGAACGCGCGCGACTGCGTCGTCTGGGACAAGGCGGGGGAACGCATTCTCGAGGATTCGATCGAGGCCGCCTACAGCATCGTGCCCGAGCACGAGCGAGTGTTCATCTATAAGAACAACTCGGACGGCAAAGGCAACTCCTACGGCTGCCACGAGAACTACCTTGTCGACCGCAAGGTGCCTTTCCCGAGACTAGTCAAGCACCTCATTCCCTTCTTCGTGTCCCGCCAGGTCTTCACCGGCGCGGGAAAGGTGGGAGCTGAAAACGGCGCGGAGACCGTCGGCTACCAACTCTCTCAGCGAGCGGACTTCTTCGAGGTCGAGGTGGGCCTCGAGACCACCTTCAAGCGCCCGATCATCAACACGCGCGACGAGCCCCACGCCGACCCCGACATCTACCGCCGCCTGCACGTCATCGTGGGCGACGCCAACATGTGTGAGCTATCGACCTACCTCAAGGTCGGTACCACCGCTCTGGTACTCAAGATGATCGAAGACGACTTCATCTCCGACGACTTCACACCGACCGAATCGGTCAAGGCATTGAAGGCGGTGAGCCACGACACGAACCTTCGGTCAACCATCGAGCTCGAGGACGGACGTCGGCTAACGGCGATCGAGTTGCAGTGGGAGTACCTCAGGCTCGCCAAGAAGTACGCGCAGGACAACGATTTGTCCGAGGTCGAGAACGACGTCCTCGAGCGGTGGGAGAGTGTGCTCGACCGACTCGAGACCGACCCTCTGTCGCTGGCGCGCGAACTCGACTGGGTCGCCAAGCTGTCTGTCATGCGCGCCTATCGCGAGCGCGACGGCCTGGAATGGGGCAGCCCCAAGCTCAAGATGGTCGATCTTCAGTGGCACGACGTGCGTCGCGGCAAGGGCCTCTACTACAAGCTGCTGGCGGCTGACAGGATCGACCGCCTTGTGAGCGATGCCGAGATCGAGCATGCGGTCGACCACCCGCCCGAAGACACCCGCGCCTACTTTAGGGGCGAGTGCCTGCGCCGCTTCAGCGATGTCATTGTTGCGGCCTCCTGGGACGCGCTCATCTTCGATGTCGGAGACGAGCCCCTGAGAAAGGTGCCGACACTCGAGCCGACGAGGGGCACGAGGGCGCACGTCGACGCGCTGTTCACGGCGAGCCCGGACGCGACGACGCTGATCCGCAACCTCGGCGCTTAGCTTCGTTCAGTCACAGTCGCCCGGTAGGATTGAGGTCTATCGACGGATTGGGTGATACGGCATGGCAGATCAGACACGCAAACCAAAACCGAAGCAGGACGAGAACGAGGCGGAGACCACCGAGGCAAAGACGACCGAGGACAAGACCGAAGAGGTCGACGATCTCCTGGACGAGATCGATTCGGTCCTGGAGGCGAACGCCGAAGAGTTCGTTCGAGGGTTCATTCAAAAAGGGGGGGAGTAGGGTCGGGCTCGTGAACGCAGCCGTAGCCTACCTGGAGAAACTTCAGACCCGATGAATGAGCCTCATCTGAGCGACCTCATACGCGTGCCGGTCAACGGACCCGGCGCCTCGTTCTCCGACCTGCTCCGCATGCACGCGCCGGAGACGTTGCCGCGCGCCGAGAACACCGGCCCCCTGTCGGTGCCCGAGGGCACGACCGTGCTGGCGCTGCGCTACGACGAGGGCGTCATCGTGGCGGGCGACCGGCGGGCGACCGAGGGTTTTCAGATCGCTCATCGCTCGATCGAAAAGGTCTTCGCCGCAGACGATCATTCCGCAGTGGCCATCGCAGGAGCGGCGGGCCCCGCCGTCGAGATGGTGCGCCTGTTCCAGACCGAGCTCGAGCACTACGAGAAGGTCGAGGGCGAACGCCTCACGCTTGAGGGCAAGGCGAACAAGCTGAGCCAGATGATTCGAGCGAACCTGCCGGCCGCAATGCAGGGGCTCGTCGTCGTCCCCGTGTTTGCGGGCTACGACGACAGTGAGGGGCGGGGTCGGATCTTCAAGTACGACGTCACCGGCGGCCGCTACGAGGAGGACGACTACCACGCGAGCGGATCGGGCGGAAAGGACGCACGATCTTCTCTCAAGAAGCGCTTCCGGGACAACCTCGCGAGGGACGAGGCCGTCAAGTTTGCCATCGAGGCGCTCTTCGACGCCGCCGACGAAGACGTCGGCACGGGTGGACCCGACCTGCTCCGGGGAATCTTCCCGAACGTCGTTGCGATTTCCGGACCCGGCATGGTCGAGATCCCCGAAGACGAGATCCGGAGATTGTTCGAGGAGCTGATCGCCGAGCGCTCCGAGCAGGTCCACGAAACGCACACGGTGGACGTCCGCCGTCCGGAGCAGGAGAGCTAAGCCATGGCGATGCCCTACTACGTCTCGCCCGAGCAACTCATGAAGGACAAAGCCGACTACGCGCGCAAGGGCATCGGTCGCGGCAAGTCGGTTCTGATTCTCGAGTACGCCGACGGGGTCCTCTTTCTCGCTGAGAACACGTCGGCCACCCTGCACAAGATCTCCGAGATCTACGATCGCATCGCCTTCGCCGGAGTGGGCAAGTTCAACGAGTTCGAGCAGCTTCGCATCGGCGGAATCCGGCTCAGCGACCTCAAGGGCTACAGCTACTCGCGTCTCGACGTGACGGCCAAAGCACTGGCAAACGCTTACAGCCAGACGCTCGGGACCATCTTCACGTCGGAGGTCAAGCCCTACGAGTGCGAAATCCTCGTTGCCGCGGTCGGCGACGACACCGGGCGCAACGAGATCTTTCACATCCTCTACGACGGCTCGGTGACGGACCGCCAGAGGTGGGTGGGACTCGGGGGCCAGGCCGAGGCGATCGAGGCTCATCTCGAGGCTAACTACCCGAAGGACTATCCGGCCGACATCCCCGACTTTGCCACGGCGCTCAACCTGGCGGTCGGCGCGCTGCGCGCAGCGGGGGAGCGCGAGCTCACGCCCGCCACGCTCGAGGCCGCCGTGCTCGACCGCAACCGCAACCGGCGCAAGTTCAGGCGCCTCGACGAGCAAGAGCTGAGCGAGCTCTTCTAACGCCGGCGCCCAACCCGGCCGAGGATGAGGCCCGACCTGACGCCAGCATTCGTGAACTCGAGACTCTGATCGTCTCCTGTATTGCGCGCGTTGAGGTTCCGGCCGCCGTTTGGCGGAAACACCGCAGGAGAGAGTAGGAGCCAGATGAGGCTCATTCGCTGGTTTCGGCCTTCGAGAGTGACTACTTTGGCAAGGCAGATTTACGTCCGCGCTTTGCGGTCATTGGACTTCCGACCCGGGTGCTTGACGCTGCCGCTCGCGAAGCGGCGGTCCACGGACTACGGGCTTACGACGCGGTCTAGTTGGCGAGCGCTCGAGCCGCCCGCAACCGGGATCCTGACTGTGCCACCCTTGCTTGCTTCGACGCGACGCTGCGAGAGGCGGCTGCCGTCGAGGGCTTCGAACTCATCCCTTGAGCTCAGCCCACGTATCCTGAGGATATGGAACGGCGCATCTTCGGGACCGAGAACGAGTACGGGGTCACCTGCACCTTTCGCGGGCAGCGGAGGCTGTCTCCCGACGAGGTCGCCCGCTACCTCTTTCGACGGGTCGTCTCCTGGGGGCGCTCAAGCAACGTGTTCCTCGAGAACGGGGCCCGCCTCTACCTCGACGTCGGCTCGCATCCCGAGTACGCAACCCCGGAGTGCGACACCGTCTACGACCTCGTCGTGCACGACAAGGCCGGCGAGCGCATCCTCGAGGGTTTGCTCAGGGCGGCCGAGGCGCGCCTGCGGGAGGAGGGCATCTCGGGCGACATCTACCTCTTCAAGAACAACACCGATTCGGCGGGCAACTCCTATGGGAGCCACGAGAACTATCTCGTGAGCCGCTACGGCGAGTTCGGCCGCCTCGCCGAGGTCATGATTCCCTTCTTCGTTAGCCGTCAAATCTTCGCGGGGGCCGGCAAGGTCCTGCAGACCGCGCGTGGCGCGCTGTACTGCATCTCGCAGCGCGCCGAGCACATCTGGGAGGGCGTGTCCTCCGCCACGACCCGCTCTCGGCCCATCATCAACACGCGCGACGAACCCCACGCCGACGCGGAGAAGTTTCGCCGGCTTCACGTCATCGTCGGCGACTCGAACATGAGCGAGTGGACCTCCTACCTCAAGGTCGGAACCACGGCCCTGCTGCTGCGAATGGTCGAGGAAGGTGTGCAGATCAGGGATCTCACGCTCGAGAATCCGATCCGCGCTATTCGGGAGATCAGTCACGACACCACCTGCAAGCGCAGGGTTCGCCTTGCCAACGGACGCGAGGCGTCGGCGCTCGACATGCAAAAAGAGTATCTGCAAAAGGCACTGCGTTGGGTCGACCATCGCGACGACCCCGTGCTCAAGGAGATCGCCGTGATGTGGGAGCACGCCATCCACTGCCTCGAGCACGATCAGGACGCCCTCGCGACACAGGTCGACTGGATCATGAAACGCGACATGATCGAGAAGTACAGGGCCAAGCACGGACTCTCGTTGGCCCACCCTCGCGTTGCTCTGATGGACCTCGCCTATCACGACGTCAACCGCAAGCGCGGTCTCTACTACCTGCTCGAACGCCGTGACATAGCAGAACGGATGTGCAACGAAGCCGATATCGAGCGTGCGACACAGGAACCTCCGCAGACGACGAGAGCAAAACTGCGCGGGGAGTTCATTCGCGCAGCCAAGCGCAAGCGACGCGACTTCACGGTGGACTGGGTTCATCTCAAGCTCAACGACCAAGCGCAGCGCACGGTGTTGTGCAAGGATCCCTTCCGCTCGGCCGACGAGCGCGTGGCAAAGCTCATCGCGTCTTTGTAATGGCGGGCTGGAGACGTGGAACGGTCTCGGAGATAACCGCACGGCAAGCCGACTTGCTGACGATCCTCGTCGACGTCGAGGACACGACGCTGACGGCCGTCGCCTTTCCGCACATGGTGGCCGAGATCAGCGAGGGCGACGAGGTCGTGCTCAACACGACGGGGATCGATCTCGGCCTCGGTACGGGGGGCGTCGCCTTCGTGCTGTGGAACCTCACCAACCCCGCCCTTCCCGCGCCCGGCGAGGGTCATATCGTGAAGCTCCGCTACACGCCCTGGCAGACCGAGGTGCTCGCGGCGGAGGCCCCCGAGAGCCCACATCACGAGGCTTTGAAGGAGGTCACTTCGCTCGACGGCACCCCGGTTGTGGTGTGCGGGCTCCATTCGCAGGTCGCGGCCGCGACGGCGGGCATCAAGGACGCCAACCCCGAGGCGCGCGTCGGCTACCTCATGACCGACGGCGCAGCATTGCCTCTGGCGTGGAGCAACCTCGTTCGCTCGCTCAGGGAGGCTGGCCTGGTAAACGTGACCGCCACGTCGGGCCACGCCTTTGGGGGTGACCTCGAGGCGGTCAACGTCTTCAGTGCGCTCGCGGCGCTCGAGGTGGCGGGTGAGGCCGATGCGATCGTCGTGGCGATGGGACCGGGCGTCGTCGGGACGGACACCTCGCTGGGGTTCACCGCCATGGAGCAGGGGCCGATTCTCGACGCGGCCGGCGCACTCGGTGGACGTGCGATTGCCTGTCTGCGGGTTTCCTTCCTAGACGAGCGCCCAAGGCATGCCGGCCTCAGTCATCACTGCGTCACGGCCCTCCAAGTAGGGGCCCAGAGGCGATGCACCATCGCGCTGCCCGAGTTACCACCGGACCAGGCGCGGGTCGTGGCGGACCAACTCGAGCGGAGCGGGCTTTCGCGCCGCCACGACATCGTCTCCGCCGACGGGGGAGGCGCGCTCCGTCTGGCGGCCGAACACGGAATCGCTCTGGCCTCGATGGGGCGCGCCCGTGAGGAGCATCCAGAGTTGTTCCTCGCCGCGGGGGCCGCGGGCGGCATCGCAGGGCGCGTTACGCTCGAACCGAGACACGATCGAACCGAGGGCCGGGAGAAGCGGACGTGACCAGGATCGAACGACTGATCAATCTCATTATCGCTCTGCTCGAGACGCGCTGGCCACTGTCCGCAGGCGAGATCAGGGAGCGCGTTGGAGGCTACGGACAGGACAACTACGACTCCTTCCGCCGGGCCTTCGAACGGGACAAAGACGATCTCCGGTCAATGGGCATTCCCATCGAGGTTCGCAAGAAGGACCCCCTCGACGAGCACTCCGATGGTTACATCATCGACAAGGAGCGCTACTACCTGCCGGACCTCGAGCTCGAGGCCGACGAGATCGCAGCGCTGCGGATCGCCACCGAGGCAGTGCGCGGTGGGCAGGGTGAGGCCGCGGCCGGACTCATGAAGATCTCGGTCGACTCGACCACGGCCCCCGTCGACGGCCCCCAGGTGGCGTGGGGTGACGACATGCGCCAACCAGCGCTCGGCGCGATCTATGAGGCTCAACTCGAGCGACGACCGATCACCTTCGACTATCAGAGCGCCTCGGGTGACCGTACCGATCGCAGACTCGAGCCCTATGGCCTGGTCAACCGCCGAGGCCACTGGTACGTGGTCGGCAACGACGTCGACCGCGACGCGCCACGCGCCTTTCGCATCTCGCGCATTCAGGGCAACGTGACGATGCTCGAGGGCGATTACGCCATCCCCCCCGGCTTCGACGCTCAGGCGCATCTGCCCGCAGAGCCCTACGAGATGGGGGAGCGGCCGCGCGAGGCAGTGGTTCGGTTCGACGCGTCGCTGGCGTGGTGGGTGGATCAGAACCTGGGCAGAGCGACGCGCGTGGAGCAGGCCGACGGAAGCCTGGACCTGACGCTTCCGGTCGGCAATGTCGAGGCGCTCGTCTCCTGGGTGCTCGGCTTCGGCGCCGCAGTCGAGGTGCTGTCACCCTCGGAGGCACGTAGCGCGATCCTCGATCACCTCGAGCCGCTCCTGGGCGGCGCCCGTGGCTGAGGCCGGCGAGGGACGGCTCGGCAAGCGCCTCAAGCGAATCCTCGTGATGTTGCCGTACGTCATTGCCAATCCCGGAGTCGAGGTGGCCGAACTCGCCCGCAAATTCGGGGCGAAGGAAAAGGAGCTCGTTAGGGACCTCGAGATGCTGTGGTTCTGCGGCCTGCCCGGCTATGGCCCGGGCGATCTGATCGAGGTCCGGCTCGACGGCGACCGCGTCTACGTCGACATGGCGGACTATTTCGCAAAGACCGTGCGCATCACGCCGGCGGAGGCGCTTGCCCTCTACGCGGGCGGCGCGGCCGTGTCGTCTCTTCCCGGCATGGAGGAGGCCGACGCCCTGCGTCGGGCGCTCAAGAAGCTGAGCGCGGGACTGAACACGCGGGACGGGGAAGCGGCCGGGATCGCGGTGGCGCTCGAGCCGGGGTCCGAGGCCCACCTCGAGGCGCTTCGGGAGGCGCGCGCCGGCCGGCGGCGCGTCGAGATCGAGTACCTCTCGGCGTCGCACGGGGAGCTCAGCGAGCGCTCAGTCGATCCCTGGGGTCTCCTTGCCGCGCTCGGGCACTGGTACCTGGTGGGTCACGATCACCTCAGCGGCGAGGAGCGCATGTTCCGCACCGACCGCATCAAGCGAGTCACCATCACCGATGAGCCTGCCGAGGTTCCCGACGACTTCGATCCCGACCACTACAAGGGGGCCTTCAGCGGGCGCGGCGAAGCAACGCTTGCGCTCGAGGTGTCGCCGGCAGTGGCCGTCTGGTTCGAGGACTACTACCCGGTCACGTCCTCCGAGGCGCTCGACGACGGCTGGCGCAGCGTGAGCCTCGTCGCCGGAGGCGAGCGCTGGGCGGCGACCCTGATAGCTCGTCTCGGGGCGGACGCCCGCAACGTGAGACCTCCGGAGATGCTGAGCGCGGCGCGGTGCCTGGCGAAGTCGGTAGCCGCCCGCTACAACGATTGAGGATTGCCGCGGAAGCCGGCGCGACCACTAGGCCGAGAACGTAGCCTCTGCTGCGTTTGGGGCGCCCAGCAGCCGTTTGGCAGCACTGACCGTGCTGGAGCGGGTGCTAGCGGCGGGTCTGGTCAGACGACGCCCTCGGGCTCCCGGCGTAAGACTCGGGGGTTGGATTGGCCGATGCGGCGGGGGAGCGAGAAGCAGAAGGTCGAGCCCTTGCCCCAGGTCGAGTCGACCCAGATCCGGCCCCCGTGGATGCGCACCAGTTGAGCACTGAGGTAGAGACCAACACCCAATCCGCCGTGCCTGCGCGTCGAGCCGCCGTCGATCTGATGGAAGCGATCGAAGATGTTCGGAACATCACTGGAGACCATGCCCACGCCGCGGTCCACGACCTCAAAGACAAGATCGTCTGACTCCTCTCGCACCCGGACGAAGACTGGTTCTGGAGAATCCGAGTACTTGAGCGCGTTGTCGACTAGATGGCGGAGCACGATCGATACCTTGGACTCGTCGCAGACCCACTGGACGGGGCCGGCGGTGTCCAGATGCACCTCGCGCTCAGGATGGCTGCGAAGCATCTCCTGGCTCACTCTTTCGACGAGCCCGCCGACCTCGATTCGCTCGACTCGCAGCGCGGCCTCACGAGACTCGACCCTCGAAACGTAGAGCAGGTCCTCAATGAGGCGTTCGAGCTGATTGGCCTTGTTGTCGATGGTCGTAAGGACATCGGTGATCTGTTGGGTGTTCGACTTATCGACTCGCTTCACGAGTGTCTTGGCGAAGCCTTTGATGATGGTCAGGGGCGTGCGCAACTCGTGACCGATCATGGCGACGAAGTCGCGCTGCACCTTTGCGTTCTGGCGCTCGGTCGTGACGTCGTCCATGACCAGCAATCGTCCGGCGGGGGCCCCCACGAGTCTGACGTCGGTGACGCGCGCCTTGAAGGTTCGTGGCGGTACCCCAACCTCGATCTCAGTCTGGACGTCGCCCTCGCTCATCAGCATGCCCTCGATCTTGTCGTGATCCAGCGCGCCCTCGATAGGGGTGCCTTCGGAGAAGCGTCCTGAAATGTGAAAGAGCTCCTCCGACGCGGGGTTCATCGCGACGATGCGATGGGCCGCGTCGACCAGCACCATGGGATTGAGGACCCCGTCGATGATCGACGACAGCTCCTGCTCCTTGTGCTTGAGCGCTTCGTGTAGTTCTGCGGAGGCGAGGGCGCTGGAGCATTGTTGCTGGAACAAACTGAGAAGCTCGAGCCGGTCGCCCGCAACCTCGTCGACACCTTGGGTGACTATGACCCCGCGCGTACCGGCCTGGGTGGCGAGCCCGACCGCGCAGTAGCCGTCGAACACGACCGGCTCGAAAGAGGACCTCGCGGTGGTCACCTCCGCTCGGCCCAGCAGCGCGCCGATCTGGTCCTTGTCGATCGAGCGAAACACGCCGGTCGAAACGCCGCCCGAATCACGGTCGAAGAGGCAGACGAACCCCGTCGTGCCCTTGCTCAATCTCATCGCCCCGTCGAGCACCTTGTGGAGGAGGTCGTTGACGTCGAGCAGTCCGACGACACCTCGAGATGCCCTCAGCAGAGCCATGAGGTCCGAGGAGCGCTGTTCGGCTCCGTCGTGCAACCTCGTGCGGTGAATGACTCCGGCTGCCTGATCGGCGAACATCTGCGCGACCCTGAGATCGTCGTCGACGAGCCGGCCCGAGCGGTCGCAGATGGCGATGCTCAGTACCCCGATCGCCCGGCCCCTGACCCGCAGGGGGACGACGGCGCTGGACGAGATGCGACGACGCTTCTCTGTGAAGTTAACGAACGCATCTGCATCGACCTCACCGAGCAGCAGTGGTCTGCCGGTGGCCAGCACCCGGCCGGCGATTCCCTCAGCACATCCGATGCTGTAGCCGATCGGAGCTCCGCCAGGAACGCCGCTGGTCGCCGCCAGCACGAGGTTGTGGCCGCCCTCGTCTACGAGCATGATCGAGCCCTGATCGACCTCTAGAAGGTCGACGACCGCGCCCAGCATGGCGTCGAGTACGTCGGGGAGCGCGGCGGCGGATGCAGCCACGTCACTTACCAGGATCGCAGCCTCGAGGGCCTTGGACAGACCGCCCGGACCCGAGGGGAGTAAGTTGGAGGCGTGCGTGCCGAAGATTCCCATGCTGAGAGAATCGGCGTTCGGCCCACGATGCTTGAGGCCGGCAAAACGAAATCGGGCTCAGTCCTAAACCATCACGTCATCCCCGCCGATAGAGCGAGGACAAGGACATGGCCGTAGGAAAGGAAGAGGTTGTGACGACGATCAAGGCGTGTTGCCCCGGTTGCGGGGAGATCGACTTGGTGGCTGACGACATCCTCCTGCGGATCGGTGCCTCGCGGACGTCGAACACTTACGGCTTCGCCTGCCCCGAATGCGGAGACTTTGTCGAGAAAAAGGCCGACGACCGGGTCATCCGGCTGCTGCTGTCAGGAGGCGTAATGCCGGTGCCGCTGCACATTCCCGCCGAGGCCCTCGAGGTTCACGCCGGCCCGCCTCTGACCATCGACGACCTCCTCGACTTCCACAGGCAACTCGACGACGACACCAGCCTCGCCCGCCTCATCGGAGGCTGAACCGGCCTCGTCCCCCGTCTTAGGGCGGGAGCCATTTAGACTGCGCCCATGCCTTCCATAGGGCCCATGGAGATCCTGGTCGTCGCGGTGCTGGGTCTCATCGTCTTCGGCCCCGACAAACTGCCCGAGATCGCTCGCACCGTGGGCGGACTCATCAAGCAGTTCCGGGCCATGGCCGAGGACGCCAAACACGAGTTCACCGACGGTTTCGAGATCGGCGACGAGCCCGACGACGACGACGAAGACGACAAGGGTGCCCGCTCCAAGGACGGCGACTCCTCCGATCAGGCCGACGAGGCCGAGGCAGTCGACGCCGCGGCGAGCGACGGATCGGACAATGGGCGGCGCAAGAGCTCCGAACACCCCGTGGCGGGCGTCATCAAGGTCGAGCGGAAGCAACCCGGTCGCTCCGAGGACGCCTGATGTCGTCCGACGTCGAGAACCGGCGCCGGCGCTTCCTCAAGCGCCGCAAGGAGAAGGGCATCGCAAGCTCGATGTCCATGATGGGGCACCTCGGTGAGTTACGCGACCGGCTGATCGTGTCCGCGCTCGCGTTCGTCGTGCTCTCGATCATCGCGTTCATTGTCTACGAGCCGATCCTGGCCTTCTTCAAGCGCCCGTTGTGCGAGGTGCCCGAGAGTCTGCTCGGCCCCCAGGGATGCGACCTAACCTTCTTCAAGGCGACCGGAGGCTTCTCGTTCCGGCTCAAACTGACGGCGCTCGTGGGTCTCGCGGCGGCATCGCCGATCTGGATGTACGAGATCTACGCGTTCGTGACGCCGGCTCTCACCCCAAAGGAAAAGCGTTACACGCTTCCCTTTCTCTTCTCGGCCGTGATTCTGTTCACGATCGGGGCGGGTGTCGCCTACTTCGCGATGCCGAGGGGCCTCGAGTTCCTGCTCAAGATCGGTGGCGAGGGCCTCACCGCTCTCCTTGGGGCCGAGGAGTACCTCAACTTCGTCGGATTCATGCTCCTCGGTTTCGCGGTCGCCTTCGAGCTGCCCCTGATCCTGTTCTTTCTGGGTCTGGCCGGGGCCATCACCATCGAGCAGCTCAAGAAGCGGCGGCGCGAGGCGCTGGTCGGGATCGCCCTCCTCGCCGCCATCGTCACGCCGAGCCAGGACCCCTACACGCTGCTGCTGCTCATGATCCCTCTCTACCTGCTCTACGAGTTGACGATCGTGCTGCTTCGCATCGTCAAGCGGCGCAAGACGGCGGCCGCATAGACGGCGGCGCGCCGGCCTCGCACTAGAGTCGAGACCATGACCAGCCTCGCAGCGCAGTTCGAGCGCAGCTACGGCTTCCCCTTCGACGACTTCCAGCGCAGAGCGTGCACCGCCTTGGAGGAGGAGGCCTCCGTCTTAGTCGCCGCGCCCACGGGGGCCGGAAAGACGGTCGTGGGCGAGTTCGCGGCGTGGCTCGCGCTCACACGAGGAGGAAAGACCTTCTATACGACGCCCATCAAGGCGCTCAGCAACCAGAAGTACGGCGACTTCGTCACCATTCACGGCGCTGCGAACGTCGGGCTGCTGACCGGGGACAACTCGTTGAACGGCGACGCCCCGATCGTGGTGATGACCACCGAGGTGCTGCGCAACATGATCTACGAGGACAGCCCGACGCTTGGCGGACTGCACTACGTCGTCCTCGACGAGGTCCATTACCTCCAGGATCGCTACCGGGGCGCGGTCTGGGAGGAGGTCCTCATCCACCTGCCCGTCGAGGTGCAGACCGTCTCGCTCTCAGCAACCGTGTCCAACGCCGAGGAGTTCGCCGACTGGCTGCAGACGCTGAGAGGCAGGGTCGAGGTCATCATCGAGGAGAACCGGCCGGTCGACATCCGCCATTTCTACATGGCCGCGGACGAGCTCCTTCCGATGTTCGTGCAGCAGCCGGGGGGCGAACCAACCCCCAACCCGCGCGCGCGCGACTTCGATCGCAAGCCCAAACGAAGCGCGCGTCCCGGGAGGGGGGGCCGGCGGCCGGCCCACAACAAGGGGCGCATCCCGCTGCGAACCGAGGTCATCGACCGCCTCAACACCGAGGACATGTTGCCCGCGATCTACTTCATCTTCTCCCGCAAGGGGTGCGCGCAGGCGGTCAAGCAGTGCCTGCGCGACAACCTTCGTCTGACGACCCCGGACGAGCGGCGCGTCATCCGGGAGACCGTTGAGAACCGAGTTACCGATCTCACAGACGCCGAACTCGATGTGCTCGGCTACGACGAGTTCGCCGAGGGTCTCGCAAACGGAATCGCGGCTCACCACGCGGGGATGATCCCGCCTTTCAAGGAAATCGTCGAAGAGCTCTTCGCTCAAGGTCTCGCCCGAGCCGTCTTCGCCACTGAGACGCTCGCTCTCGGGATAAACATGCCGGCGCGCTCGGTCGTCATCGAGTCGCTCACGAAGTTCACGGGTGAGAAGCACGAGCTCATGACCCCGGGGCAGTACACGCAACTGTCAGGGCGGGCCGGACGCCGAGGGATCGACGTGGTGGGCAACTCCCTCGTGCTGATGCAGCGCTTCACGCCCTTTGACACGATCACCAGACTCGCATCGACCCGCACCTACCCTCTGCAGAGCAGTTTCCAGCCCAGCTACAACATGGCCGTGAACCTCGTGCGGAACTACGATCGCTCGGACGCCGAGCACCTCGTCAACTCGTCGTTCGCGCAGTTCCAGGCGGATCGCGACATCGTCCAGCTGGAGCAGACGCGCGCGCGCCAGGACGCGTACCTCGCCTCGTATCGAGAGCGCATGGCCTGCGACCTCGGCGATATCCACGAGTACCGCGCGTTGTTGAGGACCGCAGACCAATCGAGCCCTCTGCGACGCCCCAGCGACCCGGCGCGAGTGGGCGACGCGCTGAAATCGCTGAGGCCGGGAGACGTTATCGACGTCCCTTCGGGCAAACGAGCCGGGCGCTACGCTGTCTTGGAGGTGAGCCGGCAAAAGTCGGAGCGTAAGCCGAAGATCCTGGCGTTGTCCGAAGAACGCTCGATCGTCCGGCTCGGCGCCTACGACTTCAGCGACCCGCCCAAGGCGGTCGCTCGTCTCGACATTCCGAAGCCGTTCCACATTCGGGAGGCGAGAGCCCGTCGTCATCTTGCTCGCAGGCTCAACGCGGTCGAGGCGAGGCCCGCCCGCCGCAGGGAACTGGCCGCCGACCTCGCCGGCCCCGAAACCGCGCCGGCGCGAGCGGAAGTCAAGGCACATCCCTGTCACAAGTGCCCCGACCTTTCACGCCATCTTCACTTCGCCGAGAGAGCGACCAACCTCGAGCAAGAGAACACGCGCCTCGGGCGGAGAATCGGGAGACGTAGCGCGACGCTCGCCCGGCGCTTCGAGCAGGTCTTGGCCGTGCTCGAGGCCCGAGGCTACGTCGATTCATGGACGCTGACGCCCATCGGCGAGACCCTCACCGGCGTCTACAACGAGTCCGATCTCCTGGTCGTCGAGGCGCTTCGCTCCGATCTTCTCGACGGTCTCGACGTCGCCGAGCTGGCCGCGGTCGCCTCGACGCTCGTCTTCGAGACAAGGGGCCCTGAGCCGCCGGATTTCCACGGGATGCCCACCGGCGCATCCCAGGAGGCGTGGCACCGGGTCATGGGACTGTGGCGCGACATCAGGGCCGAGGAGGACGCCCATGGTGTCGAGCTGACGCGCGAGCCCGACCCGGGCTTCTCCCAGCGTGCCTACCTGTGGGCATCCGGGGTCGCGCTCGAGGACGTGCTCGAGGAGGACGACGCGCCGGGGGACTTCGTCCGCTCGACCAAGCAGCTCGTCGATTTGCTGCGGCAGCTTCTCGATGTGACCGCGTCGGAGGCCCAGAGGGCGACGATCCGAGCGACGATCGACGCGACCCAGCGGGGGGTGGTCGCCTACTCGTCGCTCGAGCTGTGAGGTTGATCGTCAAAGCCGAGGTCGAACCTGCGGCCTCATCGCTGGAACTGCCTTTACACGAAACCGTGCCCGGCATCTAATTGGGCGACGGTCGAAGAGAGGATCCCATGAAGAGAAGCATCGTCGTAGTGGCTATTGCAGCGGTTATCGGCTTCGGAGCGCCCAACGCGCAGGCAGCCCCACTTAGCTGTTTCGGCAAGGCTCCAACCATTGTGGGTACACCTGGACGCAACATCCTGATCGGCACCGATGGGCCGGATGTGATCATGGGACTGGGAGGCAGCGACTACATTAATGGCCGCGGCGGTCGGGATTTGATCTGTGGCGGAAGAGGAGACGACGGCAGCTTTACCCCCTCTCGAGGAGACGGAGGACTCTACGGAGGTTGGGTGTCGACAAGATAAGGGGCGGGCGGGGAAACGATGAGGTCAACGGTGGCAGCGACACCAGTTCCAGCTCGGATCCGGGATCCGCTGATTTCCTCTACGGCGGGCCAGGAGACGACCACATCTGCGACAACGCCTGCTCTCACAACAGCTACCAGATGGTCGACACCGGAGATGATCGGCTCTTTGGTGGCCGTGGCAACGACATCCTCAGTTCCACCGGAGGCGACGAGCACCAGTTCGGCGACCGAGGCGACGACCGATTGGGGCGGCAGTTGTTCTGTAGCGAAAGCTCATGTGTTGAAGAAGAGATCACGGTGGACACCGGGGCGGACAGCTACTTTGGTGGCGAGGGGAAAGACAGCATCACGGTATCCGACGGAGTAGAAGGAAACGATTCAATCGACGGTGGGGCCGACACCGACGACTGCACAGCCGATCCCGAAGACGCCGTCATCGACTGCGAAAGCTCCATTCGCAGCGCGAGCTAACCCGCTCCGCAGTTGCCCCCCTTGGGGCCTCGGGGTCTCGACGTGCGAACCGAGGTGACTAGAGCTTCGCGCTGCCTGCCTCTGCACTCTCGTCGGGGCCCTCGGCATCGTCGACGACGTCCTCGGCCACGGCCCGCAGCTTGCGGTTGAGCGCCTGGGACGCTCGCACGAGCATCTCGAAGGCCTCGTCCGCGGAGCACTTCTCTCGCTCCATGAGGACGCCTTTGGCTCGCTCGATGATCCCACGCGACTCGAGCGCCTTCGTGAGTTGCTCATTCCGCCTCGCCGCATCCTCGAAGACCTTCGCGTTGGCCAAGACAATCGCCCCGTGCACGGCGAGAACGTTGCCGATCTCGGTGTCCCTGTCGGTGAACGCTTGCTTCTTCTTGCCGTAGAGGTTGAGCGCTCCCAGCGCCTCGCCTCCGGCCTCGAGCGGGAGTCCCAGCACGCTCGAAACGCCGTGGCGCTCGGCGAGAGCACCGAAGCTCGTCCAGCGCTCGTCTCCCGAGGCGTCGCCCAGTCTCATCACCGTGTCGGTGCGGATGGCGTCCACGCAGGGGCCTTCGCCCGTTTCGTACTGAGCGGCATCGATTTCTGCGCAGAGAGGATCGGTGCAGGCAGTGGAAGTGACCCGATCGTTTTCGACGAGGGTGACCCCGGCGCAGTCGCAGCCCGGGATCGTTCTCGCCGCGATCTCCGCCACCACTCGCAGCGTCGAGTGGAGGTCGTCTTGTCCCAAGAGGAGGCTGTGGATCTCGCCGAGACCCCGCAAGACATCGGGGTCCGCTGGTACCGTGGCTGGGAACCCGTCTTCGGTGTGCGTCAAGTCGTTCCTCTCGCGCGGTTTCGAGGTGCAATCGCTCAGGGAAAAGCTAGCCAAGCCGACCGCGGTCTGCCGGATTCAGGCTATGAACCCCCTCAAGCGGGCCAGGATGCGCGCGAGCTGGCGAGAAATCTGCATCTGGGAGACGCCAAGCTCGGACGCCATGTCCGATTGCACCATGCCACGAAAGAAGCGCATGTGCAGAAGCCGGCGATCGTCGGGACTCAGTTGGGCGAGGGCGGGTTCAAGGGCGGTGAGGTTCTCGAGCTTCTCCATGTCTCCGTCCACGTCGCCGATGAGGTCGGCCAGGGAGCCCGTCTCGCCGTCACCGGCGTCGAGTGGCTGGTCGATCGAGATCGCAGAGTAAGAGCGAGCGGCCTCGTTGGCCTCGAGGACCTCTTCCTGGGTGGCGCCCAATCGCACAGCGACCTCTAGTGGAGTGGGAGAGCGACCCAGCTCTTGGAAGAGTTCCGCCTCCGCAGCCGAGATGCTGAGGCTGAGCTCCTGCAGCCGGCGGGGGACACGCGCCGCCCAGGTCTTGTCGCGAAAGTGCCGCTTGAGCTCGCCGAGGATGGAGGGACGAGCGAAAGACGCGAACCGGACCCCTCTTTCGGGCTCGTAGCGTTCGATGGCCCCCAGGAGGCCGAGCATCCCCACTTGCACGAGGTCGTCATAAGCCTCACCCTTGCTTGCGTAGCGACGAACGAGGAAGCGCACGAGCCCTGTGTGGCGTTCGACGATCTCGGCCTTGATGCGCCGGCGCTCGCCTTCGGGCACCGACCGATAGGCCACGAGCAGCGCGTCGTCGGCGCGTGCTCGATCGTCTGGTTGGATCTCGGTCGCGAACCCGTGACTCGCCCGGCCGTTCGGCTCCTGTTGCTCGACGGCGCGATCTTCGGATACGACACACGTCTCTTGCGCTGCCAGAATGGCCCCCTCGTCTCTGTCGATGCATAACGCCGTCGGTCGATCTCACTGCGGGGTCACGGGAAACGCGATGACCCCCCACCTGCGGAGGTTCGGCTGCGTCTCAACCGTCAGGCCATTGTCTCGCACCACGTCACGCTAAGCAAGCCATACCCAGCCTCCGGGGCCGCTCATGGACTAAACCGCGAGATGGAAAGATCTGGGTGCCGGGCGCTGCGTCCTGGGGTTAACTCAGATCGGTGGCGAGGACGTCGGCGAGGTCGAACTTGACGGGTTCCTCGAGCTGTTCGTAGGTGCAGGAGCGTGGCTTGCGGTCGGGGCGCCAGCGCACGAAGTGGGCCGTGTGACGGAACCGCACGCCTTCCATGTGATCGTAACGCACCTCCACCACGCGCTCCGGCCTGAGCGGCGTGAACGACAGATCCTTACCCGCCGCCCAGCGACTGCCCTCTGCGTTGCGCGGTGTGCGCGTGCCCTCCTCCTGCTTCGCCCAGGCCCACGGGTGATCGTCGAAGTCGGCGACCAGCGGCTGAAGCTCCACGAAAAGCTCCCTGCGCCTCGCCATCGAGAAAGCACCGATCGCGCCGACGTTGGCAAGCTCGCCCCCGTCGTTGTAGAGCCCGAGCAGCAGCGACCCGATCCGATCGGGACCGCTCTTGTGCACCCGGTAGCCCGCCACGACACAGTCGGCGGTGCGTTCGTGTTTGATCTTGAACATCACGCGCTTGTCCGGCCGATAGACGCCGTCCAGTGGTTTGGCGATGAGACCGTCGAGTCCCGCCCCCTCGAACTGTTCGAACCACCGCTCGGCCACCGCCCGATCGGTCGTCGTTGGGGTGAGGTGGACTGGGGGCGCGGCCGGGACCAGTGCCGCCTCGAGCGCACCGCGTCGCTCCGCGAACGGACGGCCCGTGTAGTCGGTATCGCCGAGAGCCAGGAGATCGAACGCGACGAAGCGCACCGGGGTTTCCTTGGCGAGCATGTTCACCCGGCTGGCCGCAGGGTGGATCCGCTGCTGCAGGGCCTCGAAGTCCAATCGGTCACCGGACCTTCCGATCAGAACGATCTCACCGTCGATCACGCACCGCTCGGGCAGATTCGTTCGCACCGCCTCGACGAGTTCGGGGAAGTAGCGGGTCATCGGCCGCTCCCTCCGGCTTCCGATCTCCACCTCCTCGCCGTCGCGAAAGACTATGGATCTGAAGCCATCCCACTTCGGCTCGAAGCTCATCGCACCGTCGGGAAGGAGCTTGACCGGCTTCGCCAGCATCGGCGCGACCGGGGGCATGACCGGGAGTCGCATGACGCCCATTGTCACCGACCGTCGGGTCGGCCGGGGCCAGAACCTCGCACCCTGCCTAATCGCACCGATTGCCAGGTCGGGACATACTGCGATGTGGCCGCAGAAGCAGAGATCCTCGAAGCGGACGGGCGGGAGGTTCCCCTGTCCAATCCACAGAAGGTGTTCTGCCGAGTACCGGCGGCACCAAGCCATGTCGGACGCCGCCCACATCATCTGTGGCCGGGGCGAGCGACCGACGTCGACCATCCCGACGAGCTGCGCGTGGATCTCGATCCGACTCTCGGCGTGCCCATTCAGACGTCGTAGCTACGGCGCCGGCGGTCAGGGCGGTGCTCGAGGAGCACGCGCTGACGGGCTGGGCGAAGACCTCGGGCAAGAGGGGACTGCACATCTACGTCCGCATCTTGCCGCAGTTGCCCTTCGCCGAGGTGCGCCGAGCCGCCCTGGCGCTTGCGCGCAAGGTCGAGCGCCGCATGGACGGCGTCGCCGTCGAGGGGCTAGGACCCGCCGCGTCCTAGACCTAGATCCCGGCATCTGTTTCCGACCGAGGCCGAGGGGTAGACGAAGGCGCCCGCGCAATCATGCTCCTAGGAGGCAACCATGCAAGAGTTTCAAGACGGTCTCGGTGACGCCTGGGCTTCGATAGCCACGTTCATACCGAAGTTCCTCGCGTTTTTACTGATACTGGTAATCGGCTACTTCGTGGCCAAAGCGGTCGCCAAGGTCATCGACCAGGTGCTCGAACGGGTGGGCTTCGACCGGGCCGTGGAGCGTGGAGGAATCAAGAAGGCCCTCGCGCACTCGAGCTATGACGCGTCGGGCATTCTCGGCAAGGTCGCCTTCTACGTAATCATGCTGTTCGTGCTCCAGTTGGCCTTCGGGATGTTCGGCCCCAATCCGGTCAGCGAGCTCATCACTGGGGTCGTCTCCTACCTGCCGAACATCTTTGCCGCCATCTTGATCATCGTCATCGGAGCCGCCATCGCAGCGGCCGTCAAAGAGATCGTGGAGGCGTCGCTCGGCGGCCTTTCCTACGGTCGTGGCTTGGCGATCGGTGCGAGCACCGCGATTCTGGTCGTGACCGTGTTCGCTGCGCTCGACCAGCTCAGAATCGCCGAGGACATCGTCACGGGCCTCTTCTACGCCATCCTGGCGATCGTCGTTGGCTCCGCGGTCGTCGCCATAGGAGGCGGAGGCATTAAGACCATGCAGCGCTACTGGGAGCGGGCGGCCGAGAAGGCGGACCAGGAGTCGAGCAACATGCGCGAGGAGATGGGCGGCGCCGGTGAGCGCATCCGTCAGCGTGCGCAGCAGCGCGCCGAGCAAGCGCGCCAGGCCTCTCCGAGCCAGCAGCAATCCACACAACCGCAGCAAGTCCCCCAGACGCAGGGCGGGTACGAGCAGGGCGCGCCGGTGCAGCCTCAGCCGCACACGCAGGATCCCTACCAGCAGCCTTCCGCGCAGCCATCTACGCCGGTAGATCCCCAGCAGCAGCCGCCTCCGCGGCGTTAACCGCTGGAATGTGGGGAGAAGGGCCCGCCTCTTACGGCGGGCTCTTCTCGCGCCTGCGGGTCTGCCGGCGCGCACCGTGTGTGTGAAGATCGGCCCCATGACAGAGGTCGTGATCGTCGACGCCGTGCGCACCCCGATGGGACGCTTCGGAGGCGCCCTGGCCGAGGTGCGACCCGACGACATGGCGGCGCACGTCATCGCCTCGCTCGTGGAACGGACTGCGCTCGATCCCACCCTGGTCGACGACGTCTACTGGGGGGCCGCCAACCAGGCCGGCGAGGACAACCGCAACGTCGCGCGCATGGCCGCGCTGCTCGCGGGGCTTCCGCTCGAGGTTCCCGGCGCGACCGTGAACCGTCTCTGCGGCTCGGGCCTCGAGGCGGTTAACTGCGGCTACCGCGCCATCAAGGCCGGCGAGGGTGACATGGTCATCGCCGGCGGCTCCGAGTCGATGACGCGCGCGCCCTTCGTTATGGGCAAGTCGAGCCGGGCGTGGGCCCGGTCCACCGAGGTGCACGACACGACGCTCGGGTGGCGTTTCCTGAACCCCCGGATGGCCGAGCGCTACGGCTCCCACGCCATGGGGGAGACGGCCGAGATCGTCGGCGCCGATCACGGCATCTCTCGTGAGGACCAGGACGCGTTTGCCTTGGCAAGCCACCGAAAGGCGGTCGCGGCGCGCGACGAGGGACGTTTCAAGGAAGAGATCGTGGCCGTCACCATTCCGCAGCGCAAGGGCGATCCGGTGGTCGTGGATCAAGACGAGCCACCGCGTCCCGACACCTCTATCCAACGCCTCGCAGGGCTGCGTCCCGCCTTCGTCGAGGGCGGATCGGTCACGGCCGGCAACGCGGCCGGCATCAACGACGGCGCATCCGCCCTTCTTCTCTGCGCGGCCGAGGTTGCCGAGACGCAGGGCTGGGCGCCGATGGCGAGGATCGTGACCTCCGCCGTCGCCGGGGTCGAGCCCAAACGCATGGGCATCGGGCCGGTCTATGCGACTCGAAAGGCGCTCGAGCGCGCGGGACTGGGCATCGCCGACATCGGTCTCGTCGAACTCAACGAAGCCTTCGCGGCGCAGTCGCTCGCGTGCATCAAAGAGCTCGGCCTCGACGAATCGATCGTGAACGTCAACGGTGGGGCGATCGCGTTAGGTCATCCGCTCGGCTGTTCCGGTGCCCGCATACTCACCACCCTGGTCCACGAAATGCCGAGGCGCGATGTCCGCCGCGGCCTCGCCACCATGTGCATCGGGGTCGGGCAGGGCATCGCCACGATCATCCAGCGTCCGTGACCAATGTCTGCTCCGGCCATCATCATCGAGGGCGCACAGTGCCGACGATAGATGAGCTCAGGAATCTGCTCGGCGAAGACTCGGTGAGCGTCGCGAAGGACGATCTCGATGCTCACGCGGGGGACTGGTCACCGCGCCTGCTGCTCGACCGCAGACGAGGAACCGATCTTAGCCCTCCCGTCGCGGTCGTTCGCCCGGGCGCCGCCGCCGAGGTCGGCCGCTTGCTGTCGTGGGCTCACGACACGCGCACCGCGATCGTTCCCTTCGGCGGAGGCTCGAGCGTGGTCGAGGGGATCTCCGGGCATGATCACGTCGTCGCGGACATGGGCCGGCTCGATCACATCTCGCCCCTCGACGCGAAGAGCCGCCTCGTCACGGTGGGCGCGGGAGTTACGGGCCCCCAACTGCGCGACGCGCTGGCTCCCGGCGGGTTCATGCTCGGTCACGAACCGCAGTCGCACGACATCTCGACGGTGGGCGGGTGGGTCGCGACGCGAGCCTGCGGACAACTGTCGGCTCGCTACGGCGGTATCGAGAATCTGGTTGCGGGGCTCGAGGCGGTGCTGCCCGGCGGCCGAGTGGTGCGCAGCCGCCCGGCCCCGCGTCGAGCAACGGGCCCCGAGCTCACGGACCTCATGCTCGGTTCCGAAGGCGTCCTCGGAATCATCACCGAGGTGACCCTCAGGATCTCACCCATCCCGGCGGAGAGGGCTCATGCCTGCGTTCGCTTCGACCACATGGGCGACGGCATCGCGACCTGCCGCGCGCTCGCGCAATCCCATCTGCAACCGACCGTTGTGCGCCTCTACGACCGCGAGGATGCCGTCCTGCTCACGATGAGCCTCGACGATCCGCCGACCGGGCCCCTGCTGCTGCTGACCTTCGACGGCCCGGATGCCGCGGGGCGGGCCGAGGCCGCGGTGGCGCTCGGGTGCGGCGAGCCACTCGACGACCGCATCGTCGAGCACTGGTGGAGCCACCGCAACGCGGCCGTCGACGAATACACCAAGTCGATGTCGGGGGCCGGGATACTGGGGGCTCACGCCATGATCGACACCATGGAGGTCGCGGGAACCTGGACCGTCCTGCGAGCCCTCTACCACTCGATGAAGGGACGCCTGACCGAGCACGCCGGCTCCGTCACCTGTCACGTCTCGCACGTCTATCCCGACGGCGCCTGCCTCTACTTCACTCTGGCGAAGATGTGCTCTTCGGACGAGGAAGCCGCGCAGAGCAACGAGAGGTGGTGGGCCACGGGCATGGCCGCGTGTCTCGAAGCGGGCGGAACGATCAGTCATCACCACGGGATAGGGAGGCTGCGCGCACGCTGGCTGCCGCAGGAACTCGGCGACTACTACGAGGTGTTGCGCGCGCTGAAGCTGGCGCTCGACCCGCACCGCATCATGAACCCCGGAGCCCTCGGTCTGTGAGCTCGCCCTATGGGGTTCTCACCTTGGTGTGCAACACAAAGGCAGGCAACGGCGGAGTGGGTCGTTGTCTGCCCGAGGTCGAGCGCTTGCTGACCGAGCGCGAACTCGAATACGAGGTCGTGCGCACCCAGGGTCGCGGCCATGCGACGCTGTTGACGCGCGAGGCGCTCGAGCGCGACCGGCGTTTGATCGTCGCGGTCGGAGGCGACGGCACGATCCACGAGGTCGTCAACGGACTGATCGCCGACGACAAGGCCGTTAACCCCGAAACCAGGCTCGGCGTCGTCGGAGCGGGCACCGGATGCGACTTCATCAAGACGTTCGGAATACCCTCCTCGCCGAGTCACGCGGTCGTTCACCTCGACGGCCATGAGTCGTTCCCAATAGACATCGGAAAGATCACCTTCAGCGAGAACGGTCAGGAGGTCGTGCGCTACTTCGCCAACGTCGCGGAGGCCGGACTCGGAGCGCGCGTCGTCGAGCGCGCCGCACGGCTGCCTCGCTTCCTCGGTCCCACCGTTTACTTCTTTGCCTTCTGGACGACCGTCGCGCGCCATCGCCCCGCTCAGGTACAAGTCGATCTCATGACGCGCACCTACAAGGGACCCATGAACAACCTGGTGATCGCCAACGGCCAGTTCTTCGGAGGGGGCATGAAAATCGCGCCGAAGGCGGCGCCGACCGACGGGGTCCTGGATTTCCAGATCGAGCACGCGAGCAAGCGAGAGGCCATCGCGGTCATGCCGAAGGTCTACAAGGGCCAGCACGTTCCGCACCCCGACATCCTCGAGGCCAAGCGCGTGCAGGCCTCGATAGAATCCGATCCACCTCTACTCATAGAGGCCGACGGCGAGGTCCTTGGCTTCACGCCGGCGCGCTTCGAGGTCCTGCGCGACGCCATCCACCTCAAGGTCTAGCTCGTTCTATTCCCGTCGATCCGACTGGACCGTCGTGATATCAAACCGATATCATTTCGCATCATGCCATCGTTGCAGGTTCGGAACATCCCCGACGACCTCTATGAGGCCCTTAGGACCGCCGCGGACAGGGAGGGCAGGTCTCTGTCGGCGCAAACGGTAGCCATTCTCAGAAGGGCCCTTGCCGACTCGCTCGTCGATCGAGCGGGAGTGGCTCGGCGAGTTGCAGCGCGTGGAAGGTCGGCCGGGGTCATGACCCGCAGTGCCACAGAGCTGATAAGGGAAGATCGAGATTGCTGATGCGGCCGTCGTGGTCGATGCGAGCGCCTTCGTCGAGTGCCTCGCTCCGGGTCCGAGCCAGCGCGACGTTGCCCCTCTCTTCGAAGCAGAGGCAAGCGTGGAACTGTGGACGCCCGACCTCTGCTTGCTCGAGGTGGCCAACGCGCTGAGAAGGCGACTCCTCACCGATAAGAGATTCACTCGCCGGCACCTCGCCGACGGCGTCGCCGATCTCCTTGCCCCGGGTCCCTTAGTCGTGAGCAGTCGCGTCCTTGTCGAACAGGCGACCCCGTTCGCCGAGAACCTCACCGTTTACGACGCGGTGTACCTGGTGCTGGCCACAGCGCGGCGCATTCCCCTCTGCACTCTTGATGCCGGCCTGGCCGTGGAAGCGCGGAGGTCTGGCGTTGCCGTTCTCGTGCCGGGGACCGACCCACTCCTTACTTGAGTCTCAGCATCTGAGACTCAGCCCGCGGCGAGCTCAGACACCGCGCGCACCGTCCACCACGAGTCGGAAGGGGAGTGATGCCTAATGGCTGCTGGACGCCTCAAACGCATCACTCACCGGCTCGCCGAGGCTATGGGGGGTCTGCGCTCGCGGCCATGAAGTCGTTGAGTTGCTCGGCGAGGCGCCAGGGGAACTCGATCGGTAGGTAGTGCGTCGCTCGGTCGTAGATGGTCAGCGACGCCGCCGGCATCAGGTCGCGCATGCGCTCCATCGTCCGGCGCGGGGTGAAGGTATCTTTCTCGCCGGCCACGAGCAGGGTCGAGGCCTCGATTTCGTCGAGGATGGCCTCGGCGTCGTCGCCCGCGACCGCCTCGTAGGTCGACAACAGCGCGTGAGGGTCACACTCGGTCATGGAGCGTAGAAGATCGATGAGAGCCGCGGTGTCTGCGGTCGGTCCGACGATGCCGGACTGTCGAATCAAACCGGCGAGCTCGGGGCGCATCGTCAGACCGCGCAGGGCGCCCCCCAGGTACCCGGAGAAACGCTTTGCGACTCCGGTGATTGCCGGGAGCAGCGACACGACCTCGAGGTGCCGCAGTCCACTTGCAGTCGAGTAGCCGTAACCTCCACAGACGAGGGCGAGGGAGGCCACCCTCTCGGGGTAGCGGTGGGCGACCTCGAGCGCGATGCGTGCTCCCGTGCTCCACCCGCCGAGGTGAAAACGATCGACGTCCAGGGAGTCGGCGATCGCGATGCCGTCCTCCGCATGGGCGGCAGAGTCGAGCTTCTCGGAGCGAGGGATGCCGGATTCGTGAAGCCCCCTCAGGTCCCAGGTGATGATCGGGCGCTGTGGCGCGACGTCGACGAGCGTGCGGCGCCACACCGAGAGGTTCGCCCCGACCGCGCCGGCCACCAGCAGGGGAGTGCCCGTCGCTGCTCCCATGCGTCGCCCCGCGATGAGGGTGCCGTCGAAGGAGGGGACGAGGTCGATCTCGTGCTCGAGGTTGGGGACACTCATACGAGAGCTCTTTGAGGCAGGACCAAGCCGCGCTCGAGCTCGACCTCCGAGCGATAGGCGCTGCGCTGCCGCTCGGCTTCGTGCGACGACCAGGCCAGCTCCTCGGCCAGGACCTCGAGCCCCAGAGTCCCCTCGCCGACACCGGCGCCGGCGTCGGTCAGCGACAACCGGGTGCGGCGGGCGAGGAGATCCGCAAGCTGAACCGCCACCTCTGAGCGCACGCAGTAGACGGCCTCGGCGCCGATGGGCGCTCGGCCCTCCACCAGAGGCCAAGTCAAACCCGTCTCGGCCCCAGGGGCTAGGTCGTAGACCGCGTGGGCGCGCGACAAGTCGACCGTGGCGTTCCTCTTGGACCGAACCAGCGGCCGGAGACCCGCCCGCGCCCCCACGATGTTGCTCTCCGACAGGCTCAGACCCAGCGCGGCATTGAGCGCGTCGAGGAGGTAGGTCCGTTCCTCGGCCGTGATCGCAGGGTGATCGAGGTCGCTCTCGTAATCCGAGTCGGTCGTCCCAACGACTACGACGTCGTGCCAGGGGATGAGAAAGAGCATCTTGCGGCGCGCCGCGTCGGGGATGAAACTCGCAGCGCCCGCCAGAGCTACGTCCTCTCGTCGAAAGACGAGATGGATTCCCTTGCTCGGCCGCAGCCTCGCCGCGGCGCCCCGGTTGCCGAGCAACTCGATCCGGTCGTTCCAAACTCCTCCCGCCACGATCACGCGCCGCGCCGCGACCTCGATGAGGTCACCGTGAGCGTGTCCTCCACCAGGACGCGACAACCCTTTCACCTAGGTCGATGTCCCGCAGCGCCGCGTAGTTGCACACGACCGCCTTCAGGCATACGGCTTGGACCAGGACCTCCATGACCAGGCGCACATCGTCGGTCTTGGAATCGAAGTAGACGTAGCGGCCCCGCAGCCTTCCGACGCTCTCCCCACCCGCCGCAAGTGCCGGCACCAGGGTCTTTACCGTGTCGGCGTCGACGTAAAGGTGCATCGACATGTTCCTGAAACTCGCCAGCGCGTCGTAAGCCCACATCCCGACTTCGAACTTGGCGAGCAGCCAGCGGTCGGACACGGGGATGACGAAGGGGAGCGCCTCGACTAGGTGCGGGGCGAGGCGGCAGAGGAGCCCGCGCTCGACCGACGCTTCCCGCACGAGGCCGAACTCTCTCTGCTCGAGATAGCGCAGCCCTCCGTGCACCAGCTTCGACGACTTGCTCGAGGTTCCCGACGCGAAGTCGAAGCGCTCGACGAGCCCGACGCGCAGGCCGCGCGACGACGCGTCGGGGGCGACGCCGGCCCCCGGGATCCCGCCCCCGACGACGAGTACGTCGAGCGGTTTG
>Ga0136627_1000023_pt1 | contig 40619 bp, 40 predicted proteins | sample AntDrymUQ4892206_2_FD_104652 | JGI IMG/M metagenome (GOLD analysis project Ga0136627, IMG submission 104652) | Polar desert sand microbial communities from Dry Valleys, Antarctica - metaG UQ489 (22.06) | ecosystem: Environmental > Terrestrial > Soil > Desert | place: Antarctica: Dry Valley... | reverse complement strand
GCTGCACTTCCTCCACCGCCTGCTCGGCCGGCTCAACCCCGCCCGGCAACGACGATCCAACCCCCGGGTGATCAAACGCAAGATGCCCAAGTGGCACGTCAAACGCTCCCACCACGCCAGCTGCCCACAGCCTCGACATCCGCCGGACTACCTCATCCAAGCGACCTAACTTAACTGTATTGACCCTAGACCGGATCGGACGCACAGCACGACAGCGACGGTCACCAGAGCGGCAACTTCCTCTACGTCGCCCACCGCGAGCTGCGCAGCCTCGAGCACCTGCTCAAGCAGCGCATGAAGGACCTTGCGCAAGCGGGGCTGCCGGTGCCGCCCGGTCCGCTGCCGTACGTGCCGCTGGCGAACATGCAGGGCGTCGACATCGAGCGCACAGCCGTGAGGATCGCCCGCGTCACCCTGTGGATGGGCCACCGGCAGATGATCGAGCGGTACGGCGAGGCCGAGGACCCGCTGCCGCTGGTCACACCGTCAGGCATCCAGGTGGGCGACGCCCTGCGGATCCCGTGGCCGGAGACCGACTGCATCATCGGGAACCCGCCGTTCCTGGGGTCGCAGTGGGTCCGCGGTGCCTTCGGCGATGACTACCTGACGTGGCTGTCTCGCGAGTTCGGTGTTGGGATCAGAAACTTTTGCGTCTACTGGTTCCGCCGTGCGGTCGACCACCTCCGGCCGGGCCAGCGGGCCGGTCTCGTCGGCACCAATTCCGTGTCGCAGAACCGGGCCCGTTCGGCATCTTTGGAGTACGTGATCGAGCTGGGCGGTGTCAATACTGACGCGGTGTGAAGCCAGGAATGGCCCGGCGAGGCCGAGGTCCACGTGTCGCTGGTCAACTGGATCGACGAGCCGGCACCTCTGCCCGAGACCTTCACGATCGATGGCGTCGACGTCGCCGGGATCGGGCCAGATCTGCGCGACCGGATCGTCGGGGCGTGGACGCCCCTGGTGCTCGCGGCCAGCAGGGGCCGCTGCTTCCAGGGGCCGATACCGGTCGGTGCCGGCTTCATCGTGAGCGCTGCGGAGGCGGACGCCCAGAACGATCGTGATCTCGTGGCCCGGCTCACCGACCTGAATCGCCAGATCAGCACCGGCGAGCGCCCGTACCAGCCCTTCGACTGAGCGACCAGCGCCCTCAACCCTCACCCGAACCGGCGACGCCGTCCCGTTCGCTCGCTGCGAGCGGTGGCCGCCCCCGGGCCGTCTGGCGCACCTGCCTCGCCGACGCATGCTGCCCCCCGTCGGCGAACCGTACGTCGACCGACTCGAAGCCCTTGGTGCGCTGGGCGGCGGCGTAGGAGGCGTACGCCTTGCGGTCGGCCGCGGTCAGGTCGACGTTGTCGGTGAACGGGGTCAGCAGCGCCCTGGGGTAGAGCCCGACCTTGCGCACGACGTTGACCTCGACGCACAGCACCACAGCGACGGTAACCAGGAACAGCCAGCCGAGCAGCCCGAGCACCAGGGCGAACACGGCGTTAGGGGCACTGGTCTGGTTGACGATGGTGCCCACGATCATGTTGCCCACCAGCTGCAGCAGGAACCACAGGATCGCCACCGCGATGGCGCCCGGGGCAACGTCGCGCAGCGTGAGCTCGCGGCTGGTGGCCAACCGGAAGATGAAGGCGAAGACGCCCGCCGTGACGACGACCGTGGCGATCGCGACCAGCCCCCGCAACACGACGTTGAGGTCGGCTCCGAGCATGTCGGTGTTGCTGCCGAGGATCGACAGCGCCGTGACGAGCAGCACCCCGATCCCACCCGTGGCCAGCAGGACGATGCTGCGCCCCCGAGCCGCGAGCGGGTTCGGACGGCTGTTGCGTGGCACCGCCCACGCGACGTTCATCGCGTTCTGGGTGGCCTGGGCGACATTGACCGCGCCGTACAGCGAGAGCAGGAGCCCGAGGACGATCGCGGTCGTGCTGCCCTGCAGTCCCTCGGGGGTCTCGATCTGGTCCCCGATCACCGGGAACTGGCTGAGCGCGGAGTCCAGGATGTCCTCCTGCAAGGTGGGGTTCCCCTGGAGCAGGAAACCGAGGACCGAGGAGCCGATCAACAGCAGCGGGAAGACGCCGATGAATGCGTAGTAGGTGGTGAGCGCGGCAAGGTAGTTGCCCTGGTCGTCGAAGTACTTGTAGACCACAGCGATCGGGAACCCGAGCCACGGGTGCCGCCGCTGATAGGCGTCCAGGCGATCGACCACGCTCACCGGCCCAGGCTAGGCCACCCGTCGGACCGGCTCGCGCTCATCTGCTGGTGACGGCGGCCTCGATCCGCTCCAGTGTCCGCGCGATGTTCTTCTTCGTCGCCGCCGGCAAGGAGCTGCGTGAGATCAGCAGCCGCTGCTTGTCCCTCGACAGGTCCCACGACTCACGTACCCGCGTCCCGCCATCCACGGGCTCGAGCTGGTAGCGCCAGATGCGCCCCCCGATGACGTGCTTGAGCAGCCCGGCCCCGGTCGTCTGCCAGGCGATCCGGCGGTCCTGCTCGTACTCGATGACGGTGTTGACCATGGAGTATGGGAGCCCCTTGCGCATCGACATGGTGAACACCGAGCCCTCGCTCAGCGGCTGGCCGCTGCCGTCGCCGGCCGATCGCACGGTGCCCGAGCCGTCGAACGCCCGGTGCTGCGTGGCGTCGGCCAGCATCGCGAAGATGCGCTCCGGCGGGGCCTGAATCATCCGCTCCACCGTCACCACGTCGCCGTCCACGCATGTCTCCTTCGTCGGGTTCAGCCGATCCGCCGCTCCGCCATCCGATCGGCGGTGCGGCGCAGTGTGCGCTCCTGGGGACGCAGCACGTACAGACCCTGCTCGATGCCGTTGACGATGACCTTTCCGGACTTGAAGTACGGGTAGTTGCTCCACGTCCCGTTGAACTTGGTGGCGTCGTCCTTCGGGAAGATGTCGAAGTAGCCGACCTCGAACAAGAACGCGTCCTTGATCGACCGGTTGTCGAGGATCCGCAGCCCGGCCCGGTAGTTGGACTGATAGGTGAACCGACCCTTGATGTAGAGGTTGTGGTCGATCGCCTTGGTCTTGGCGTTGTAGACCCCGGTGTTCCTGGGATTGTCCAGGTTGCGCATGTCCCACACGTAGGTGGCGGTGCGCGTCTGCTCGCCGGCCAGCTCGTCCACCTCGTCACCGAGCAGGAAGTAGCGCTGATTGGGGGTCAGCCACCCCTGGTGGGTGTACGTGGCGCCGAGGTAGCTGGTGCGGGAGACCAGCTCGATGTTGGACTTGTCGGAGACGTCGTGGATCGTCAGTGTGTCCTCGTTGCTGCTGAAGCACATCTCGCGGCGTCGGTAGTCGGCATCGGGTCCGCGATAGATGACGCACTGGGTGTCGTGCGTGTAGCCGTCGTCGTTGATGCACGCCGCCAGCTCGGGCCGCTTCGGCGTCAGGATGTCGAGCACGATCGGGCCGCCGGTGGTGCCACACACCGTGTTCGGACGCGACGTGGCACCGACGACGTACGCGTACCCGCTCTGCTTGTTGATGGCGATGTTGTGTGCGTTGCCGAAGCCGCGGTAACCCGCGTCGACGCTCCACGTCCGCGGCTCGCGCACGCCTCGCAGTCGGGTCAGATCGAACACCTGCAGGCCGTGTCCGTCGGCCTCGCTCACGATGAATGCGTGCGACTTGTAGACCTTGATGTCGTGCCAGATGATTGGCTCGGTCGCAGTCGGCAGCTTGCCTAGCCACCGCGGCCGCTTGCCGTTGGTCACGTCGACGAACGATGTGCCGTCGCTCTGACCGACGAGGGCGTACTCGCGTCCGGTGCGGGGGTCCGTCCAACCCCAGATGTCGCTTCCGACGCCCCCACCCATGCGCTTGTGGGGCAGGAAGCTGACGAGGTCAATGCCCTTGCAGGGGTACTCGTCGGCCATGCCCCTGACGCACTTGACGTCGGACTTCGCCCGAAGCTCAACGCCTCCCTGCAGCGAGGTGTTGCCCTCCCACTCCCCGCCGTCCGGGTGGTGAGCTCCCGCCAAGGTGTTGCCGACGAGGACCAGAGTCGCTGCTGCGGTTGCTGCTACGGCAAGTCGACGTACGTGCACGGTGGTTGCCCCCAGGAGTCGATGGCCTGGGCGCGACGGAGCGCCAGGTCCGGTGTCGGTGTGCGGTCAAACTAGTACCAGTCGGGCGCTGGCGCCAGCGGCGCGCCGGGATCAGCGATGCCGGCCGTCCTCCCGGTGCGTGCAGCCCCGCATGTGCCCGTTAGGTTGGTGACCGCTAGGTCCGACCAGAAGGCAGGAGTTGTCCATGAGCAAGCTCGTCATCCTCGCCGTAGGCGCAGCCGGGTACGTCCTCGGAACCAAGGCTGGGAGGGAGCGCTACGACCAGATCGCCGCGAATGCCCAGCGGCTCTGGTCCGACCCCCGGGTGCAGCAGGCCGCCAACGACGCCAAGTACGAGGCACAGGAGAAGGCGCCGGAGGTCCGCGCGAAGCTCGACGAGACCGTGTCCTCGGTCCGTCAGAAGGTCTCCGGTTCCTCGAACGACTCCTCGACGCAGCCCTGACCCACGTGGACGTCGGCGGCTCTGCCGTCGAGGTCACTGACCCGGCACCCACGATCTCGGGCTCACGGTTTGCGCTGCTCGACGCGCTGCGGACAGGGTCTCGAAAAGGGCCACCCACTCGGGCCCAAACACCGGCGCGGGTCCCTCATAGTGGTGGGCAACGAGCTTGCTATGGACCCGCCGGACCACATCGCGAGGCCTCCTCAACCGGTGTTTGGTGACTCGTACGTGTCCCCAACGTGTGTCTTCGAAATCGTCGAGCCGGTCCAAGTCGCGATCCCATTGTGCCTGGACGTCGACGTGGTCGCGTCCGTCGTACTCGACGATGAGGAAGTACTCGGGGTACACGAGATCGGCACGACCGATGAACGCGGTGCCGCTGCCGAGCGCGACATTGCACTCGGGTTCGGGCAGACCGGCCAGCACGAGCAGCAGCCGCAGATGCGTCTCCCGGGGCGACTCCACCCGCTGCCGCACGAGCGCGGCCGCACGCCGAGCCATGCGCGAGCCGGGCTCGCGGTGCGCAGCGGGGGCAGTCCGCAGATCGGCCAGGGTGACCCGGCCTCGGTGAACGAGCCAGTCCCCGGCCGTCACGGCGTCCACCAGATCGAGGTCCGCGCAGGCGACGACGTAGCAGTGGGCTGCTGAGGCACAGCGGTGCTGGCCGGGCGGGAGGAGGCGCACGCGAGACACCTCCAGCCGCGGACGACGCACCGGGTGCGGGTGCGTAGTCACGAATCGCAACGGCCACGCCGGGCCGACGTGGATCCCTCGGGCGTGCAGACCTGTGAGGCCGGTGACCGTGGCATCCGTCGGCAGCACCAGCATGGCCGCCCTGACCCACGTCTGAAGGTCGAGCTTGACATCCGCACACACGTACACCCGCCGGAACAATCGGCGATAACGGCGACCTCGCACCATGCGCAGGGTCAGCCCGTGGTCGCGTGCTGATTCGAGCGTGAACGGTGCGGTCCGGAGTGCGCTGGGCAGGGGATCACGAACGGTCACGGACCACCCTGACCCGCCAAAGGGTCCCACCCATGAGTTGTCCACAGGCCACGACCGCACGGATGTCACAGGTGTGCCCTGAGCGACCTGTTCAGGCTCGGGAAGTGGTCACTTTGCGCACACTCGGGCGTCAGATGGAGCGCAGGAACTCCTCAACCCCGGGCAGCTCGCGTGCCGCGCACCTCGAGCTGATCGAGCAGACCGATCGTCGCAGCGGTGACTGACTCCACCGCCGCCGCGAACGCCTCCGCGTTGTGCGCTGCAGGCGTACGGAAGCCGCTGACTTTGCGGACGTACTGCAGGGCCGCGGCGCGCGCGTCGTCCTCGGTCGCGTCGTCGGTGAAGGGCGGGCGAAGGGTCTTGATGCTCCGGCACATGCTGTGACGGTACGCCCGATCCGCATGACCTGACAGCCTGGGCTTGCCCCTTGACTTCAACCGGCGTCGAGGTCGCATCGTTGTCCCGGACGCACCGGAGCAGGCGCGAGAACAGGCGGTCCTCGATGAGCATGGAGTACACGGCGTGGACGTCGATGTACCACGCGATGAACGCCCAGCAGGACAAGCGGCCGTTCCGCCGCGAGACGCTGCGCAGGATCGCGGCCTTCGGGCGCCCGCACCGGCGCCTGCTGGTCCAGTTCCTGCTGCTGAGCGTCGTCATGGCCGTGCTGGCGGTCGCGACTCCGGTGCTGGCAGGCCGGGTGGTCGACGCGATCGTGGAGTCCGAGCCGATCCGGATCGTGCTGGGCATCGCCGGCCTGATCGCCGTCATCGCTCTGGTCGAGGCGGCGCTGAGCATCCTGAACCGATGGCAGTCGGCCCGGATCGGCGAGGAACTCATCCTGGACCTGCGCACCGCGGTGTTCGACCACGTGCAGCGGATGCCGATCGCGTTCTTCACCCGGACCCGGACCGGCGCGCTGGTCAGCCGGCTGAACAACGACGTGATCGGCGCACAGCGCGCCTTCAGCGACACCCTGTCCGGTGTCGTCAGCAACCTCGTCATGCTGGTGCTCACTCTCGTCGTGATGCTCAGCCTGTCCTGGCAGGTGACGCTGCTCGCTCTCCTGCTGCTGCCGGTCTTCGTGATCCCGGCCCGGCGGATGGGCTCCAAGCTGGCAGCGCTGGAGCGCGAGTCCGCCAACCACGACGCCGCCATGGGCACCCAGATGACCGAGCGGTTCTCCGCGCCCGGCGCCACGCTGATCAAGCTGTTCGGCCGTCCGGCCGCCGAGTCGCAGGAGTTCGCCCTGCGGGCCCGGCGGGTCCGCGACATCGGGGTGCGGACCGCGATGGTGCAGTGGGTGTTCATCACCGCCCTGACCGTCGTCTCAGCACTGGCGCTCGCCCTGGTGTACGCCCTGGGCGGCTACTACGCCCTGCAGGGGAGCCTCGAGCCGGGTGATGTGGTGGCGCTCGCGCTGCTGCTCACCCGCCTGTACGCCCCGTTGACCGCCCTGGCGAGTGCACGGGTGGAGGTGATGAGTGCCCTGGTCAGCTTCGAGCGGGTCTTCGAGGTGCTCGACCTGGAGCCGCTGATCAGGCAGCGGCCGCAGGCCCGTGGCCTGCCCGACGGTCCCGTCGGCGTCGAGCTCGACGGGGTGAGTTTCACGTACCCCGCGGCCGACGCTGTGTCACTCGCCTCGCTCGAGGAGGTCGTCGAGCTGGACCAGCGCGGCGGCGTCGAGGTGCTCCACGACGTGTCCTTCAGCGTCGAGCCGGGAGAGCTGGTCGCGCTGGTCGGATCCTCCGGGGCCGGCAAGTCGACCATCGCGCAGCTCATCCCCCGTCTGTACGACGTGGACGCCGGTGCCGTGCGCCTGGGCGGAGTCGACGTGCGCGACCTGTCCTTCGACGCGGTGCGCGACGCGGTGGGGATGGTGACCCAGGACGGTCACCTCTTCCACGAGTCGATCCGCTCCAACCTGTGCCTCGCCCGCCCCGAGGCGACCGAGGAGGAGCTGTGGGAGGTGCTGAGTCGCGCGCGGCTCGCCGACCTCGTGGCGGGTCTCTCGGACGGGCTGGACACCGTGGTCGGTGAGCGCGGCTACCGCCTGTCCGGGGGCGAGCGTCAGCGGCTCACCATCGCCCGTCTGCTGTTGGCCCGGCCCCGGGTGGTGATCCTGGACGAGGCCACCGCACACCTGGACTCGACCTCCGAGGCAGCCGTGCAGGCGGCCCTGGGCGAGGCGCTGGCCGGCCGTACCGCGGTGGTCGTCGCGCACCGGCTGTCGACCATCCGGGCGGCAGACGTGATCCTGGTCGTGGAGGACGGGCGGATCGCGGAACGGGGCACGCATGCTGAGCTGCTCAGGATCGGTGGCCGATACGCGGAGCTGTACCGCACCCAGTTCGACACCGGCGAGGTCACGGCTGGAGACGGCGTCAGAGGTACGCCAGCGGGTCAAACTCCTCAATCGGGATGATCCGCACCCGCGGCAGCATGCTGGTGAACGCGCCCACGTCGTGCTCGAGGTCGAAGATCTGCAGGCCCTCCGCCACGAGCTCGGCGAATCGCAGGTTGACGAACTCACGGAATCCGACGACCCCGACGCGACGGCCGGTGGCGCACAGGCGCGTGATCTGCGGGACGAAGTCACCGTCGTGGCTGGCGAGGACGACATCGCCCGGTCGCGACTCGAGTGCCTCCAGCATGCGTCGGATGCCCATGTCGACGACCTTCTGGCCCGGACCGCCGGACAGCGGGATCGGCCGGTAGTCCATCGCCATCAGGGCCTGGACGAACGACGCCGGCATGTGCCCCGAGCTGGCGTTCAGGAAGAACAGACCCCTGACCGGCTGTCCCCACGCTTGCGTGGTGTACTCCCGCAGTCGTTCCCAGCGTGGACGTTCCTCCGGGTTGGGCCGCCGGCCCAGCACGCTGCTGCCCAGGGTGGCGTCGATGTTCTCACCGTCGACGAGCAGGTACGTGCGGGTCTCCGTGTCGTCATCCACACCCGCAACCTAGCGGGATCAGCCGTGGGGGTCAGTGCCGCTCGGCTCGTCCGGCGCTGGATCCAGGGGATCACTGGGATCGTGACGATCCGGTTCGTCGCCGGGATCGCCATCAGGATCACCCATCGGGTCGGAGTCGGGGTCCACATCCGGATTCACTGGGACGGGCTGCAGCGGTGTCGTCATCATGGCGCCCCTGTACCCCAGACCGCAGGGCGCATGCGCAGCTGATCAAAAATGTTCCACATTTCTGTGACACACTGGGTCTCCATGACAGATCCCACCAGTCGATCGATCGGGATGCGCGAGCTGCGGCACCGGACCACCGAGGTGATGGCGCGGGTCAAGCGCGGCGAGATCCTCGACGTGACCGACCACGGCAAGCTGGTCGCACGCCTGATCCCCATCCCGGAACAGCGAACACCGCTGTTGGAACGGCTGAGCGACGAAGGGCGGCTGCGTCGGGCAACTCGGCCCGGTTACCGGCCGCAGCCGCGATCGAGTGCGGGAGCAGACCTGCTGTCCGACGCACTCGAGTCGCTGCGCGACGACGCCCGATGACAGCCGTCTTCTACATCGACAGCTCCGCCGTCGTGAAGCTGCTGCTGGAAGAGACGCACTCGCAGCAGCTGACCGCCTTCTATGACGAGCACCGGTCCGACGCCTGGGTCAGCTCGTCGCTGATGCGCATCGAGGTGGTCCGAACCGTCACTCGGGCACTGCCCTCTGCACAGGCCGAGGTCCCGGCCTTGTTGGCGGCCTTCGGTTACCTCGCCATCGACGACGAGATCGCCGAGGCAGCCGCACGCGAACCGGACCCCGACCTACGATCTCTCGACGCGATCCATCTGGCCAGCGCTCGCGTCCTCGGTGAGCAGCTGGCCGCCGTGGTGACCTATGACGAGCGACTCGCCGCCGCGACGACACGGGTCGGACTGCCTGTCCACACACCCGGCCGCTGATCATCGGTCGGCTCGCGTTGCGTACCGGTCCTGGCACCGGTAGACGTGAGGCATGAGCGACACAGCGACCGACCACGACTCGATCGACACCATCGTCTTCGACGTCGACGGCACCCTCGTCGACACCAACTACCACCACGCCCTGGCCTGGTTCCGGGCGTTTCGCGCGTACGACGTCACCCCCGCGCTGTGGCGCATCCACCGGGCCATCGGGATGGGCGGTGACAAGCTCGTCGCGGCCGTCGGCGGTGACGAGGTCGAGGACCGCCACGGCGACGCGCTGCGCGATCGCTGGTCGCAGGAGTTCGACCTGGTGATCGACGAGGTGCAGCCGTTCGAGGGTGCCCGGGCGCTGCTGGAGGTGACCCGCTCGATGGACCTGCGGGTGGTGCTCGCCAGCTCTGGCAAGGGCAAGCACGTCGATCACTACCTCGACCTGCTCGACGCGCGTGAGCTCGCCCACGACTGGACCACCGCGGAGGACGCCGAGCAGAGCAAGCCCGCCCCTGACCTGGTCGAGACTGCGATGCGCAAGGTCGGTACGTCTCGGGCGGTGATGATCGGCGACTCGGTGTGGGATGCCGAGGCAGGGGAACGGGCGGGGCTGGCGACGTACGCGGTGCGCACCGGCGGCTTCTCGGAGTCCGAGCTCACCGAGGCCGGCGCCAGGCGGGTCTACGACTCGCTCGAGGAGCTGCGCGAGGATCTGGCGCGCGTCGTCGAGGATCGCTGAGGCTCACGTCGCCGCGGCCGCGATCCGGCCGTCGTGCAGGTGGACCGCCTGGTCGCAGCGGCGGATCTGTCTTCCGTTCCGGCCGTGTCCCAGTGTTCACAGCAGCCCCACCGGTCACACCGTCCTGAGAAATGAACCTCAACTAGCGCCGACATGGTGGCTTTGCCAGGGCTACGTTGCCACTGTGACTCCTGAGGCGAGGGAGCCGTGCACCAGGCGGCCGATACCAGTGAACACCCGTGACCAGCCAACCCGCTGAGGCTCACGCCGCCGGGGCCGCGATCCGGCCGTCGTGCAGGTGGATGGCCTGGTCCCAGCGCGCCGCCAGGGCCTCGACATGAGTCCCCACCAGGGATGGTCAGGCCCTGCTGCTCGCGTACCTCGAGGAGCAGGTCCAAGATCTCGGTGCCGGTGGTGGAGTCGAGGTTGCCGGTCGGTTCGTCGGCGATCAGCATCCGCGGTTCGTTCATCAGGGCACGTGCCAGGCGACCCGCTGTCGTTGGCCGCCGGACAGCTGTGAGGGCAGGGACTCCTCGCGGCGTCTAGCTCGCCGCGGCACCCCAACCGTGCCAGCGCTCGACCTCGATCCAGGCACTGACCCGTCCCCGGTCGCGCTTGGAGTACGGCTTGCCGGTGTAGTGCGACGACAGCCGGTCGATGTCGACCAGGTCGGGATCCTCGCGCAGCTCCACAACCCGGCCCTGGACGCTGACGTGGGTGTACCAGTCACCGTCCTTGAGCGCGGTCAGCGTCACCCGCGGGTCGGCACGCAGATAGTCCAGCCGCTTGCGTCCCTCGTCCATGTTCACCAGGATGCGGTCCCCGTCCATGAGGTACCAGGTGGCCACCGAGACGGGTTGGCCGTCGGGTCGGACCGTCGTGATGACGGCCGGGTTGGGCTGCGCCAGCAGGGCGCTGACGTCGTCGGGCAGGGGCGCAGTGGGCATGGAGACTCCCGTCTCAGCGTGTCTTCGAGGCGTGTGGGACGCAGAGTACGGCGTAGGGAAGCGCCTCCAGTCGTTCCACCGGGATGGCTTCGCCGCAGACGTCGCAGCTGCCGTACGTTCCCTCGGCCAGCTTCTCCTGTGCCCGGCGTACCGAGACCAGCTTCTGGCCGAGCCGGTCGTGAGCCGCCACTGACGACAGCCGGTCGACGGCGATCGACGTGCCCTCCCCCACGCGTTTGCCGAAGGAGATGCCACCGGCCTCGCCGCGGGTGGCGGTCAGTCGATCCAGCTCGGACTCGAGCTCGACCCGCTGGGTTTCGAGCACGGCGGCGATCGGGTCGGGTGCGACGTCAGGCACGAAGCACCTCCTGCAGCGTCAGCGGCGGCCGCCCGAGGATCCGCTCCACCTCGTCGGACACTGTCGCCAGCTCGCCGGACGCGATCGCGGTGTAGGTGCTGACCCAGGCGTCCAGCTGCCACTGCTCCGCCCCGAGTCCGGCGCGGGAGGCGTACGCCTGCTCGACCGACTCCTCCTCGTACGTCACGTCGCGACCGGTCACGTCGCGGATGATCGCCGCCGCCTCACCGAGGCTCAACGCCTGCGGACCGGTGATCTCGTAGCCGGCGTTCGCGTGTGGCCCGAGGTCGCTCAGCACGGCCGTGGCGACGGCAGCGACGTCGGCCTGCGCCACGGCGGCAACCCGTCCCTGACCGGCCGGGCCGCGGATCACGCCGTCGACGCCGGCGATGTGCGGCACCAGGTCGAGGTAGAGGTTGTCGCGCAGGAAGGTGTACCGCATCCCGGACTCCTCGATCCGCGCCTCGGTCGAGGCGTGGTCGCGGGCGAGCAGGAACGTCGCCTCCGGCGAGGCACCGGCGAACGACGTGTAGACGATGTGCTTGACGCCGGCAGCGGTGGCTGCGTCCACGAAGGTGACGTGCTGCTCGACCCGGTCGGGCGCCTCCGCGGCGGACACCATGAGGACGGTGCGGGCCCCGCGCAGCGCCTCCCAGACGGCCTCGCCGTCGCCGTAGCTCGCGACCGAGGTCGGCAGCTCACGCAACCCCTCGGGCAGCCGGCCCGGGTCGCGGACGAGCAGGCGCTGGTCGATCCCCGCGGACTGCAGCGCGGAGGCGACCTGACCGCCGATGCGGCCGGTGGCACCGGTGACGACGAGAGCAGAAGCAGTCATGTGGTGCCCAACACCGGGCGACCCCCGGGCATTTCCGCTGCGTGCGCCCCCTGTGTGCCTCCACTGTGCCTCTGCTGAGCCCTTCCGCACCGCGAGTGGCGCGCAGCGGGGGCGCGGCGACAGTCGGGGCGCCCATTCCGTGCCACTCGCGTGCTGTGGCCACCCGCTACGCCCGACCGCGTCGTACGACAGGGTGGCAGCGTGAACGCCTACGAGGTGCCCCTGTCCGTCGACGACCTGGAGCTGCTGCGGCGCCGGCGCAGCGTCAAGTGGCGGTCCCACCCCCGCGACGTGCTGCCGCTGCCGGTTGCCGAGATGGACTTCGGGCTCGCTGCTCCGGTCCGCGACGTGCTGATCCAGGCGGTGGAGTGCTCCGACACCGGCTACAGCTTCGCCGGGACCGAGCTCGCGCAGGCGCTGGTCGGGTTCGCCGCCGACCGTTGGTCGTGGAGCATCGACCCCACGGCGGTCGTCGCGGTGCCCGACGTCGGCGTCGGATGTGTCGAGCTGCTGCGGGTGCTCGGAGCGCCTGGTGACGCCGTGGTGATCAACCCACCGGTCTACCCGCCGTTCCCCCGGTGGATCGCCGAGACCGGGCAGCGCGTGGTCGAGGTGCCGTTGCTGCACGACCCCGAGGCGTCCGATGTCGCCGCCGGCGGCTGGCGCCTGGACCTCGACGGCCTGGCTGATGCCTTCGCCGCCGGTGCACGGACGTACCTGCTCTGCAGCCCGCACAACCCGGTCGGGAGGGTGCACTCGAACGACGAGCTGGCTGCGGTCGTGGCACTGGCGCACGAGCACGGTGTCACGGTCATCGCCGACGAGATCCACGCCCCGCTGGTGCTGCCCGGGTCGGACTTCACCGCGTTCCTCACCGTGCCGGGCGCCGCCGAGGTCGGCGTGAGCGTGGTGTCGGCCAGCAAGGCGTTCAACCTCGCCGGACTCAAGTGCGCCCAGGTCGTCACCGGCTCGCAGCCGCTGCGCGAGCGCGTCGCCGGCATCCCCGAGGACGTGGCGTCCCGCGTCGGCCACTTCGGCGTGCTGGCCTCGATCGCCGCCTACGCCGACGGCGCCGAGTGGCTGGACGCGCTGCTGGCCACACTCGTGCTGCGCCACGACCAGCTCGGCGGGTTGCTCAGCGAGCGACTGCCGCAGGTACACCGCCAGCAGCCCGAGGCCACGTACCTCGCCTGGCTGGACTGCCGGGCGATCGGAGACGGTGCGACGCCGCACGAGCTGTTCCTGGAGCGGGGCCGGGTGGCGATGGAAGCAGGGCCGGTGTTCGGCGTACAGGGCAGCGGCTGGGTGCGGTTCAACGTCGCGACCAGCGAGTCGATCCTCGACGAGGCGGTGGCCCGGATGGCCTCCGCCCTGACCTGACCCGGCCGTGTCCTCGGCTGGCGATCGGGCCATGATCGACCCCGTGAACCCTGACGATCACGACCCCTCCACCCCCGACGCGTACGGCCTGCACGTCGACTGGATCGACGCGATGTCCCAGCCGCAGCGTGTCTCACCGGAAACGGCCGAGGCGTTGCACGACGTGATCGGCCAGCCACCGCCGGACCTCGAGCAGCGGGTCCCGATCGTGACTCGCCCCGGTCACGATCCCGGCCTCAGCACGGTCGACGTCGCCTGCGAGGACGGGCAGACCCGGCGCGTGGATGGAACACTGCCCGAGGACTTCCCGCTCGGCTACCACGAGGTCACCGTCAGCGGCCACACCCGGCGGCTCATCGTGTCGCCCGGCCGGTGCTGGTTGCCCCAGGGCTGGAGGGGCTGGGGCTGGACCGTGCAGCTGTACGCGGCCCGCTCCCGCTCGAGCTGGGGCATCGGCGAACTCGGTGACCTGCGCAGCATCCGCGAGCTCGCACAGGCACAGGGCGCGGACTTCGTGCTGGTCAACCCGCTGCACGCGGTGGCCCCGGTGCTGCCGCAGGAGCCGAGCCCGTACCTGCCGGCGACCCGGCGCTTTCGCAACCCGCTGTACCTGCGGATCGAGGACGTGCCGGGCGCAGAGCGGGTGGACCTGTCGGACCTGTCCGCGCGGGCGGTCGAGCTCAACGCCGCCGACCTGGTGGAGCGGGACGAGGTGTGGACGCTCAAGGCCGAGGCGCTGTGGCGGCTGTTCGTCAGCCGCGACCGGGACGACTCCTCGTTCGCGCGCTGGCGGGCGGTGCAGGGCCGCTCCCTGCAGGAGTACGCCACCTGGGCGGTGCTCAGCACCGAGCACGGGCCGGACTGGCGCCGGTGGACCGACGGCCTGCGCCGTACCGACAGCGACGACGTGGCCGCGTTCGCCGCCGAGCACGACGAGCAGGTTGCCTTCCACGCCTGGATGCAGTGGCTGCTCGGGATACAGCTCGGTGAGGCCAGCGGCGACCTGCAGGTGCTGCAGGACCTGCCGATCGGCGTCGACGGTGGCGGGGTCGACGCGTGGGCCTGGCAGGACACCCTGGCGCAGGGCGTCAAGGTCGGCGCCCCGCCGGACCGCTTCAACGCCGCCGGCCAGGACTGGGGGTCGCCACCGTTCATCCCGTGGCGGCTGCGACTGGCTGGGTACGAGCCGTTCATCGAGTCGATCCGTTCCACGATGGCGAGCGCGGGTGGGCTGCGGATCGACCACGTCATGGGACTGTTCCGACTCTGGTGGGTTCCGGAGGACGGCGGTCCGACGCAGGGTGCGTACGTCCGCTACCCCAGTGCCGACCTGCTGGACATCGTGGCGCTGGAGAGCCACCGGGCCGGCGCGCTGGTCGTGGGCGAGGACCTCGGCACAGTCGAGCCCGGAGTTCGAGAAGCCCTCTCGGAGCACGCGGTCCTGTCGTACCGGTTGCTGCTGTTCGAGGCCGACCACCCCTCGACCTGGCCGGCCAGTGCGATGGCGGCCATCACGACGCACGACCTGCCGACGGTCACCGGCCTGTGGAGCGGTGCCGACCTCGCCGAGCAGCGGGACCACGGCATGGCATCCGACCAAGTGCTGACCCGCGACCGGGATTCCCTGCTGGCTCCGCTGCGCTCCGGCGCCGACCTGCCGGAAGGAGCGTCGACGGAGCAGGCCGTACGAGAGGCGTACCGGTTGCTGGTGAGGGCGCCGTCGGTGCTGGTGTCGGCGACGCTGGAGGACGCCGTCGGCGAGCGGCGCCGACCCAACATGCCGGGCGCCACGGACCGCCCCAACTGGTGCCTGCCGCTGCCGGTGTGGGTGGACGACCTCGCCGAGCACGCGGGGGTCGCGGAGGTGGCGGCGATCCTGCGTGACGGGGCCGATGGCTGAAACCGCCCGTGGGGATGCGTCCCAAGAAGCGCAGCGGGACACCGCGCGGAGGACGGCGCTGGGGTGTCGTCGTCGTGTCGCTGAACCCACCGGCCACAGGACGCAGACCAATGGTCGCCCTGTTGACACGTCGCAGATGTTCCTGCACCCCACCGGACGACACGGCTCTGCCACCACGCCCCGCAAAGCTGCCGTGGTCTACGCCGACCCGGGAGACGAGCTGCAGGTCACGACGAGTGGCCGGAGGTCAGTGCTCGTCCGGATCACCAGCGACGGGATGCTGGTCACGCTGCTGCACGTCCGGGACTTCGGGCGGGGTTGGTACGTGACCTCTGTGTACACCACCGAAGACGGCCACTGGCGCGACTGACGTCGAGCCGACCGGCAACGGGCGCGCTGCCCGGGTGGCCACGAAGCCCAGTGCCAGCGCCGCGGGCACGACCACGAGCGCGGTCAGGATGCCCGCCTCGTCGGCGAAGAAGCCGATCAGCGGCGGCCCGGCCAGGAACGCCGTGTAGCCGATCGAGCTGACGACCGACACCCGGACGGCTGCCCTGCGCTCGTCGTCGGCTGCCGCGCTCATCCCCACCGGGAAGCCGAGCGAGGTCCCGAGGCCCCAGAGCACGGTACCGGCGACCGCCCAGGGCGCCGACGGTCCCAGCACCACGAGCAACACGCCGGCCGCGCCGATCACCGCGGTCGTCCGCAGCACCAGGGGACGTCCCCACCGCTCGAGGGCCCGGCCCCCGACCAACCGGGCCAGGGTCATCGTCGCCACGAACGCGCCGAAGGTGGCCGCGCCGAGTGCCTCACCAGCGTCGTAACCGTCCACCATCGCAATCGCCAGCCAGTCGTTGGCGATCCCCTCCGACAGCGCGAACGCCAGCACCATCAGCCCGAGCAGCAGCGTGCGTGGCTCCTTCCACGCCTGCAGCACCGACCCGGCTGAGCCACTGCCGGTGAGCAGCGCCTTCACGTGCACCGGGACGAAGGACGTCGTGCCGTACGCCGCCAGCGCGAAAGCCACCGCGGCGGTCACCAACAGCTGTGCGGTCACCGACACGTCGAAGTACGCCGAGCCCGCGCCGAGCCCCGCCCCGACGACGCTGCCGAGACTGAAGGCGGCATGCAGCCGAGGCATCAGGCTGCGACCGAGCCGGCGTTCGACGTCGGCCCCCTCGACGTTCATCGCCACGTCCCAGGAGCTGATCCCCAGGCCGACCAGCGCCAGGCCGGCAGCCGTCAGCCATGGCGAGCCGGCCGCGATCGCGACAGCCGCCAGCGCGAGTCCCGCCGTCACGACCAGGCTCCCGCCCACGACGGTACGAGCGGGGCCCCAGCGGGCCACGATCGCCCCGGACAGCGGCAACGCGGTCAGTGACCCGACCGAGAACGCAATGAGCAACAGTCCGAAGCCACCGCTGGTGAGGTCCAGGGAGTCCCGGACGGCCGGACCCCGCGACGCCCAGGAGGCGAACGCGATGCCGTTGACGGCGAAGACCAGCGCGACCGCCTGCCTGGCACGTTCGATCCGCGGGTCGGTCACGCGCGGCGTCCGGTTCACTCGGCGATGCTGTCAGACCGCGCGGACGCTCCGGCCGGCAGCCCGCGGGACCCGAGTGGCGCAATCGGGTGTGCGAGTGGCGCAGAGGTGGTGCTCGCGCGGCTCGGACAGCCCCCTCGCGCGCCACTCGCGGTGCACGGTGTGCCGATCACGGCCCAGCGCGGAACCGAGTGGCACCAGGTTGCGTCCCAGCAGCATGAGCCCGCACGCGTACTGGCACCTGACCGTACTCGTCCTCGTCGGCTGCGGTAGCCAGACCGCACCGGGGCTTGGCGACCGACCGGCACCAGACCCGCCACCGAGCGAGCCGGGCGAGCTGCCCGAGGGCATCGTGCCCAGTGGGTACGACGGAAGGTTCCGCACGGTGACGGCCGTGTTGGAGAGCCCGGAGCACGGACCGCAGATGTGCTCCTACATGGAGGAGTCCTATCCACCGGGGTGCGCCGGCCCCGACATCGAGGGATGGGACTGGGGCGAGGTGGAGTCTCAGTCCGCGCGCGCGACGACGCGTCCACCACCCCGTGCCCGGACCCCGAAGGCGGCTGGGTCCCCCTCGACCCGTCGATGACGGTCCTCAACGTGAGTACCACCGGCGACACGGACGCGATGGAGGCCAACCTGTGCACCGTGTGGGGTGGACCCCTCTGCGTCTCCGATCGAGGGTGTGGCCCGGGCCAGCGTATGGGTCGCCTCGGAGGACCTGTGGCGGGCAATCGTGGCGGCGCACGGCCCGCACATGGTCCGGTTGGATGGGCTGCTGACGCCGATCGACTGATCACTTGTGGCATTGCGTTACATGGATCATGTGCGCCGTCACTTTGTGTGACACTCCCCTCATGTACCCCTTCACTCGCAGGGCCCTGCCCGTGCTGCTCGCAGTGGGCAGCCTGCTGCTCCCAGCCGCGCTGGCCATACCGACCGGGCAAGCCGCAGCGCGTACTACCAGCGCGCCGACAGCCGAAGCGGACACCGACATGCGTTCCAACGCGCTCCGCGAGCGCAGACTCGTCGGACGCTCAGTGCAGGGCCGGCCCATCTGGGCCTACCGCAAGGGCAACCCGCAGGCCGAGCGTGTCGTCCTGGTGCTCGGGCAGATGCACGGCGACGAGCGCGCCGGCGTACGGACCGCGCGGCACATCATCCGGCGCGTGCCAGTGTCTCGACGCGCCGACGTCTGGATCATCCCGACGATGAACCCCGACGGGTACGCCGCTGACACCCGCAACAACGCCCGGGGAGTGGACCTCAACCGCAACTGGCCGACCGGCTGGGAGCCGACGAGCACGTCCGGGCCGGCGCCGGCGAGCGAGCCGGAGACCAGGGCGATGCGGGCGTTCCTCAAGCGTGTGCAGCCCACGTTCATCGCCAGCCTGCACCAGCCGTTCGGCGTCATCGGTCGCTCGGACAAGAACATGCGCTACGTACGCCGGCTGTCCGCTGAGTTGGACCTGCCGATCGCACGGGTGCAGGTGGGAGACTGCGTCGGCCCGGACTGCCCGCCGGGACCCACGCTGACCAGCTGGTACAACACCCGGCAACCGGGCTATTGCGTCACGATCGAGTTTCCGGCCCGTCCCTCCGAAGCGTTCCTCACCACCACGGCTGGGCCGGGGATCCTGCGGGCGATGTTCGCCTACTGACCGGGTCCCCGTGACTCAGCGTGCCTTGCGGGCGCGACGCGACTCGCTGAACTTGGCGTACATCTCCTTGGCCTTGGCACGGTTCTCGGGCTTGGCGGCCTCACGCTTGGCCACCTCGATGGCTTTGGCCGCGACTCCGGCCTTCAGCACTCCCTTGATCACTCCCATGGCGCCTCCTCGATCGTTGCCGCGAGCCTAGTCCCCACCTGCACCTGCGCATCTCATCTCCTACCGCAGGTGCCGTGGCAGCGGTCATACTCACCCGGTGCCGTCCGACGCCGAACCCCGCCCGTCCGATCCGGGGCCGCCGTCGGTGCCCGCGCGGTGGTCTCCTCCGCGGCCGTCGTCGCTCGCCGGCCAGATCCCCGGCGCCACCGCCCTGCTGGGGCTGGCCCAGGACGCCGTCCACGCGGCGATGACCACGCCGCTGCTGGGACCCACGCTCGCGTTCACGCAGGAGGAGATGGCCCGGGTGGAGTCGATCATCTGGCGCCAGATCCGGCACCGCATGGACAGTGCGGCACGGCCAAGGCCGGGCGCCCTGGTCGTCTCGGTCGACGGTGCGCCGCAGCAGCCGGACGACGAGCGGCTCGAGGCCGAGCCGGCCGCGATCCTGGGTCAGCTGCTCGCCAGCTCCGTCGAGCAGGGTTCGACGCGGGCCAGGTTCGGAATCTTCTGTGCTGTCCTGCGCGAGCTGCAACCGGACGAGGCCCGCATCCTGGCGGCGCTGTCCGACGGCACCGAGTACGCAGTCGTCCACGTCGCGGCCCGCGCACGTGGGCTGGGTGCGACTGGACCTCTCCTGCTGGAGAACGCCTGCACGGTCGGTCAGGCGGCGGGCGTCGCCCTGCCCGAGTGCGTTGCCTGGTACGTGTCCCACCTGCAGCGACTGGGCCTGGTCCGCATCGGCCCGGAGTCAGCACGGCTCGAGGACACGTACCAGATCCTCCTGACCGACGCCGTCGTGCGCGAGGCACAGGAGTCCTCGCCGGGGGGCAAGGTCATCCGCCGCTCACTGCGCATCTCCCCCCTCGGCGACGCCCTGTGGGTGGCCTGCCAGGCGTCCCCTCGATCCGGATGACGGCGAGGCCCTGGAGCCGCTCCTGATCAGGTGAACAACCGGTGTACGAACGCCGCCTGCCACGCCACCGCGGCGCCGCGTGCGTACCCTCATGACCATGGCCAGTCTTCCCAAGTTCCTTCGCGCCCGCATCGACGAGGACGAGCAGGTCGCACGGGCAGCCCAGGCCGCGGCCTGGGAGTTCGCTGTGTCCGAGCCGGAGAACGCCGCCTCCGGCAAGGCGGATGAGTTCGCAGCAGCCCAGCGGGCGTACCTGCTGCAGCTGGGGCCCGAACGGATGCTGGTCGAGTGTGAGACCAAGCGCCGCATCCTCGAGGTGGCGAAGGCTTCCTCATCCACGGTGACCCGGGCGCTGCTGGAGCTGATGGCGGTGCCGTACGCGACCCATGAGAACTACAAGAAGGATTGGCGCCCGTAGAAGACGCCTGCGGGTCGGGGCCAGGGGCGTACGACGCCACTCCTGCAGCCGGGCGATGACGTCAACGGTGGCCCCGCACTCCCCATGGCATCCAGCAGGACTCCCCATGGCATGTTGGCACTGCCCACGGGTTGCGTCCCATGGGGAGTGCGGTTCACCAGGGGACCCTGGGAAACCGCGGCCGGGACTCAGGCGTCGCGGGTCAGGAACAACGCGAACGCGCCGGCCACCAGCAGGGCGGTGAAGGCGGTGAACACCAGACCGCCGCCGACGGCGCCCAGCGGGTCGTAGCCGAGGAAGCGGTTCAGCTCGTCGGCGAAGGACGAGGCGTACATCTGCGCCCCCGCGTCGAACGGAAGCACCTTGGCGAGCTCGACGGCGTCGCCGCCGTCCTGTGACACGATCCGCAGGATCAGCGCGATGATGTTCTCCGCGACCAGGGGAACCAGCAGGACCATCGCCAGGGCGCCGGTCTGGTTGCGTACCAGCGCGGCGAACGCCATGCCGCACAGGCCGAAGAGCACGGTGAAGAGCGCTGCTCCCAGGACGACGTACCACACCGTGTCGCTGCTCAGTGCTCCGCGGGTGTCCAGGAACAGCAGCGAGCTGAACATCCCGATCAACGAACAGCCGACCGACATCACGGCGGCCAGCAGCGCCGTGATCAGCGCTTTCGCGGCGAAGACGGCCCGCCGGTCCGGCACCGCGGTCAACGTCGCCCGGATCATGCCGTAGCGGTACTCGTGACCGAAGCAGAACACACCGAACATTGCGATGATGTAGGCGGTGAACAGCGGCGACAGACCGGTCGCCGCTCCCAGGGTGATGATCTGGCTCACCGTCTCGGCGGCGTCGAACACGTTCTCGACGGCGCTGGTGCCCATCGCGGCGAGCAGCGTCCCGGCGAGCTGGAGCCCGAAGGTGATGCCGATCAGCCAGTACGTCGAGCGGATCGACCACAGCCGGCGCCACTCGTAGCGCAGCGCAGCGGTCATCGGTGCTCCCCCTGTTGCCCGTAGTCCCCCGGTGAGCCCTGCCCCATCGGTGCACGCTGCTGCACCCCACCGATGAACTCCTCGCTCATCCCGGTGGCGTCGAGGAACGCCTCCTCCAGGGTCGCGCGCCTCGTGCTCAGCTCGTGCAGCCGCGCACCGACCTCGTGCGCGAGGTCTCCGACGACGGACTGCTCGATGCCGGTGACGTCGTACGCCCCCTCGTCGCTGTGCTGGGCATCCGCACCCCGGGCCGCCAGCGCCGGGCCGAGCAACGCCATGTCGGGGCTGCGTACGATCACTGCGGTACGGGCGTTGGAGGTGATGAAGTCCGACATGGCTCCGCTGGCGATCAGCTGGCCCCGGCCGATGATGACGATCTGGTCGGCGAGCAGCGCCATCTCCGAGAGCAGGTGGCTGGACACGAACACCGAGCGACCCTCACCGGCGAGCTGCTTGAGCAGGTTGCGCAACCAGGTGATTCCCTGTGGGTCGAGGCCGTTGGCCGGCTCGTCCAGGATGAGCGCGTGCGGGTCACCGAGCAGCGCCGCCGCGATCCCCAGGCGCTGACCCATTCCGAGGCTGAAGCCCTTGGGCTTGGCCGAGGTGACGCTGTGCAGACCCACCATCGCGAGCACCTCGTCCACTCGGGTGTCGGGGATGCCGTTTGCCGCCGCGAGCAGGCGTAGGTGGTTGCGCGCCTTGCGCGTGGGGTGGAACGCCTTGGCCTCCAGCAGCGCTCCGACATGGCGCATCGGGTCCTTCATCGAGCGGAACGGCACGCCGTCGAAGGTCGTGCGCCCGTCGCCGTTGTCCAGACCGAGCATCAGCCGCATCGTGGTCGACTTGCCCGAGCCGTTCGGGCCGAGGAAGCCCGTGACGCTCCCTGGCTCGACCCGGAAGGCCAGATCGATGACGGCCGCCTTGCCGCCGTACGACTTGCCGAGCCCGGTGGCCTCGATGACTGCCATGGACGCCCCTCTCGTCGCGCCCAGCATGGCAGGTGGGCGGCTGGCAGGAACGCGGACGGCTACCGTTGCTCAGATGGGCACCAGCAGGCGCAGCACCGCGGACCGGGCTTCCGCCCGCACCCTGGCCGACGACCTGCGGGCACGCGACGACACGGAGATGGCGACGCTGTTCGTGACGCGACCCGACCTGGCGCGTCCCACGCCCAGCGACATGACCCAGGTCGCGTCACGGGCCACCGCCCGGCACTCGGTCGCCGCCGCGCTCGACCGGTTGGACACCCTCGCCCTGGCGTGCGTCGACGCACTGCTCGTGCTCGACGGGGCCGGCCGCACTGCGGACGTGGCTGGGTTGCTGGGCGTCGAGCCCGAGGTGGCTGGTGCGGCGCTCAGTGTGCTGCGCAGCCTGGCGCTGGCCTGGGGACCCGACGAGGACGTACGACTGGTGCGTGTCGTCAGCGACGTGGTCGGACCCCATCCGGCCGGGCTCGGCCCCCGCGCTGCGGCCATGGGAGGCCGTGCCCCAGAGCCCGACGAGGTACAGACGCACGTCACTGCACTGTCACCGCCGGCTCGGCGTCTGGTCGAACGACTGATCTGGGGCCCACCGGCAGCCCACTTCGCGCACGACCGCGTCGAGGCGAGGGCATCCGTGGCCGAGCTGGTCGGTGCAGGGCTCCTGGTGGAGGTCGAAACCGGCAGGGTGCTGCTGCCGCGCGAGGTGGGCCTGGCCCTGCGCGGTGGCGCGCTGTACGCCGAGCGACCCGACGTCGCTCCCGACATCGCGACGACCCCGCCGCCCTCGGTCGACCGCGTCGCGGTCGGTGCCGCGCTGGAGGCGGTGCGCCACGTCGAGGCGCTGCTCGCCGGCTGGTCCACCGCCGGTCCCGCTGTCCTGCGCGCAGGCGGAGTGGGCGTGCGGGAAGTGCGCGCGCTGTCGGTGTCCCTCGGCGTCGGGGAGGACCAGGCCGGCTTCCTGGTCGAGCTGGCCGCGGCCGCCGGACTGCTGTCCAGGGTCTCGGACCAGGGCGAGGCACTCTGGGCACCGACGGTCGGGTTCGACACCTGGACCACCCGCCCGGCCGCGACACGGTGGTCCCACCTCGTGACGGCCTGGTTGGACACCGAGCGGGTCACCGCGATGGTCGGTCGGCGTGACGACAGGGACCGGTTGCTGAACCCGTTGGCTCCTGGGCTGGGACGCCGCACCGCACCGGACGCCCGCCGGCTCACCCTGGCGACGTTGGCGACCCTTCGACAGCAGGCGCCGGTCAGGCCGGAGGAGGTGGTCACCCGGGTGCGGTGGCTGCGTCCACGGCTGGGCGCCCACCGCGACATGGTCGTGCATCGCACGCTCACCGAGGCCGGTTGGCTCGGGGTCACCGGAATGGGCGCGCTCACCAGCGCCGGAGCAGCGCTGCTCGACGAGGGGCCGGAGGCAGCGGCGGCGGTGCTCGCTCCTTCGGTGCCGGAGCCGGTCGACCACGTGCTCCTGCAGGCGGACCTGACAGCGGTCGCACCAGGTGCGCTCAGCCGCGAGCTCGCGGCGACCATCGGGGTGATGGCCGACGTCGAGTCCCGAGGCGGGGCCACCGTCTATCGCTTCAGCAGCGCGTCGGTCCGGCGGGCGCTCGACGCCGGCTGGCCGCTCGAGCAGGTGCACAACTTCCTGCGGGACCACTCGGCCACACCGGTCCCGCAGCCGCTGCGCTTCCTCGTCGACGACACCGCACGCCGGCACGGCCGGCTGCGGGTGGGCGCAGCGACGCTGTACCTGCGCAGTGACGACCCGACCGAGCTGGATGCGTTGTGTGCAGATCCGGCGTTGGTCGGACTGCACCTCCGGCGTATCGCCCCGACGGTCGCCTTGACCGACAGCGACGAAGAAACTGTGGTTCGCGACCTGCAGGCAGCCGGGCACGCACCGTTGGCTGAGGCGCTCGACGGCTCGGTGCACCTGCCCGAGCGGCGGGTCTTGCGGGCACCGACCCGACGGAGGCAGCCGTCGGACCGCACGGCAACCGCCCACGCCGGGCTGAGCGACGTCGAGGCGCTGATGCTCGTCGAGGCGGTGCGCGCCGGCGACGTGGTGGCCACGCGCCGACCCCCCGGCGCGGCCACGAAACCACGCCCCGGCTCCCTGGACGCGCTCGCGGCGCTGCGTGAGGCGGCCCAGGTCTCCGGCTCGGTGTGGATGTCCTACATGGACCAGACCGGCACCCTGAGCGAGCGGGTGGTGGATCCCGTCCGCGTGGACGCGGGCTGGCTCACGGCGTACGACCACCGCAGCAATGTGACCCGACAGTTCGCCGTGCACCGGATCCGCAGGGTGGCACCGGCCTGAGGACGTGATATCAGCATGAACTGAGGGGAAACCCTGAGGCGGAGTGTCGGTCTGCAGGGCTAGCGTCGTTCCTGGAGCTCGGGCGGGACACGAGGAGAACAAGGACCATGCACCGATCTGTCGCCAATGCCGTGTGCGGACCTGTCACCAAGTGGCTGGTCGTCGTCTTCTGGATCACCGCCGTGATCGTGATGTACGGCTACGCGTCGAAGATCTCCGAGATCGAGAACAACGAAGCATCCTCGTGGCTGCCCGGCGACGCCGAGTCCACGCAGGCGCTCGAGGCGCAGCTGGCCTTTCTCTCGCCGGACACGCTGCCGGCCATCGTCGTCTACGAGCGCAGCGGCGGGCTGACGCCGGCCGATCAGGACAAGGTGGCGGCTGACGCCGCCACGTTCGCCGATCTCGAGGGCACCGAGCTGGAAGACGGCACCCTGGTGACCATCGACGGCGAGGTGACAGGGCCCATCCCCTCCCCCGACGGCGAGGCCGCACAGGTCATCGTGCCCATGGACCTCGGAGCCGACGGATGGGAGGCCGCCACCGACATCGTCGAGCAGATGCGCGAGACAGCCGGTTCCGGCGACGATGGCGTGACCACGCACGTCACCGGGCCGGCTGGCCAGGCCGCCGACTCGGCTGCCGCCTTCGAGGGCATCGACGGCACCTTGCTGCTGGCGACCGTCTGCGTCGTCGTGGTGATCCTGCTGCTCACGTACCGGAGCCCGGTGCTGTGGCTGCTGCCGGTGATCTCTGCCGGCGTGGCGCTGGTGAGCGCCCAGGGGGTCATCTACCTGCTCGCCGACAATGCCGGCCTGACCGTGAACGCGCAGAGCATCGGCATCCTGACCGTGCTGGTGTTCGGTGCCGGCACGGACTACGCCCTGCTGCTGGTCGCCCGCTACCGCGAGGAGCTGCGCCGGCACCACGATCGGCACGAAGCCATGGCCGAGGCGCTGCACCGGGCCGGACCGGCGATCATCGCCAGCGCAGGCACGGTCGTGTTGGGCATGTTGTGCCTGCTCGCGGCGCAGATGAATTCCACGCAGGGTCTCGGCCCGGTGGCTGCGATCGGCGTAGCGGTCGGGCTGCTGGCCATGATCACCCTGCTACCGGCACTCCTGATGATCGTCGGTCGCTGGATCTTCTGGCCGGCTCGCCCGCTCGAGGGCAGCCCGGAGCCGACGGCCTCGGGGCTCTGGGCCCGGACCGGGAACTCGATCGCGCGCCGGCCGCGGATCGTCTGGATCAGCACAGCCGTCGTGCTCGGCGCGATGTGCCTCGGGACCCTCGGCCTGAACGCCCAAGGCCTCACCACCGCGGAGTCCTTCCGTGGTACGCCCGACTCGATCGAGGGCGAGGAGGTGATCACGGCCCACTTCGAGACCGACGTCGGCAGCCCGGTGACCATCATCACCACCGAGCGGGACGCTGCCTCGGTCAGCGAGGCCGTAGGTGGCACGGACGGCATCGCCGAGGTGACAGAGCCGGTGACCCAGGGGGACAGCACGTACCTCGAGGCGAGCCTCACCTCCGCCCCGATCGGCGACGAGGCCTACGCGACGGTCGAGCGGGTGCGCGACGCCGCACACCAGGCCGACCCGGCCAGCCTGGTCGGCGGGGCCACGGCACTGAACCTCGACATCCAGGACTCGTCGGGACGCGACAACATCGTGGTCATCCCGCTGATTCTCCTCGTGGTGTTCCTGATCCTCGCCGTGCTGCTGCGGGCGATCGTGGCCCCTCTGGTCTTGATGGCGACTGTGGTGCTGTCCTTCGGAGCCGCGCTGGGCATCAGCGCCCTGGCCTTCGAGTACGTCTTCGGGGTGGGCAACTCCGAGAGCTCGTTGCCGCTGTTCGTGTTCGTGTTCCTGGTGGCGCTCGGCATCGACTACAACATCTTCTTGATGACGCGGGTGCGTGAGGAGGCACTGCAGATCGGAACGCGGCGCGGAGCGCTGGTCGGCCTGTCCGCCACCGGCGGCGTGATCACGTCAGCCGGCCTCGTCCTGGCCGGCACGTTCGCGGTGCTCGCGACACTGCCGGTCACATTCCTCTGGCAGATGGGGTTCGCGGTCGCCATCGGCGTGCTGCTGGACACGATCGTGGTGCGTGCCGTGCTCGTGACTGCGCTCAACCTCGACCTCGGGCGGTCGATGTGGTGGCCCAGCCGCCTGAGCCGCCCCGGCCCCGGCAGCGGTCACGACAGGGGCGAGCAGGACGAGCCGTCAGTGACCATGGCGCACTGAGCTACGCCGATCCGTGAGTTTGGCTACGCCGATCCGTGAGTTTGGTGACGCCGATCCGTGAGGCGGCGCACTCGTCCATCCGGCCCTGGAATCGGTCACGGCTGTCGGCACGGTCGCGATCGGGCCCGGCCGGTTCGTAGGCGTTGATGTCCGGGTCCCGGGCACCGCCATCGAACACGGCGTCCAGGTCCGCAGGCTACGGACGGCGCATGGTGAGCCGCTCCGTACGAAACAGCTCCGGCGGCATGAGGCCCACTCCCCACGGCATGTTGTCACCTCCCATGGGTTGCGTCCCATGGGAGGTGCGATTCACCAGGGGACCCTGGTAAACCGCGGGTCAGCCGAGATAGTCGCGGACGGCGAGCCGGGCTGCGACCCGGTCGATGTGGTGCTGGAGACGGCGCTCTCTCCTGGCCAGGCGGGCCGTGGTGGAGACAGCGAAGGCACGAGCCTCCCCCTCCCGCTCGCGGTGGATCGTACGGGCGAGGTCCAGCTGTGCGGATGACACGGTTTCTCCCTCTCGCGGTCGCTGGGCGCGACCAATGTGACGTAAGGTACACAGCCCCGGTATACCCCTTACATACTAGTGCGCCTCTGTACGATCGACAAATGGACTTCGTGCGTTACGCCGAGCGGGCCGCGGAGCTCGTCAACGGGTCCTTCGACGAGGTCGAGGAGGTCTGTGCCTACCTGAGCGATCGCGCCTGGCTGGTCGACCAAGTAGGCCCGCGCGACGTCCCTGCGCTCAAGCGGTTCCAGCGTGAGCTGCGCCCGGTTTTCGAGACCGCGGTCGATGGCGACGAGATCAGCGTCGTGACCGCCTTGAACGCCCTGCTGAACACGCACCCGATCACCCCGTACATCTCGGGGGGTGACTCCAGGGACTGGCACCTGCACGTCAGCAACCGCAGCTCCTCGGTCGCCGAGCTCCTCGTGGCCGAGGCGTTGATGGGACTGGCCACGCTCGTGTGTGACGTCGGCGCGCTGCGGCTCGGCGTCTGCCAGGCCACCGGCTGCGTGGACGTCTTCGTGGACACGTCTCCGAACCAGTCGCGTCGATACTGCTCCGACCGGTGCTCGTCAAGGGCCAACGTCGCCGCCTACCGTGCGCGCCGTCGTGCCGAGGCGACCGACGTGGGTCAGGGGGCGCACGCGTGAACGACGGACCGCTCATCGTCCAGTCCGACAAGACCCTGCTCCTGGAGATCGACCACCACCTGTCCTCGGCGTGCCGACGCGCGATAGCCCCGTTCGCCGAGCTCGAGCGCTCTCCCGAGCACGTGCACACCTACCGGCTGACCCCGCTCGGTCTGTGGAACGCCAGAGCCGCGGGCCACGACGCCGAGCAGGTCGTCGACACGCTGCTGGAGTACAGCCGCTACCCGGTGCCGCACGCCCTGCTGCTCGACGTGGCAGAGACCATGGCCCGGTACGGCAGGCTGCGGCTGGAGAAGCACCCCACCCACGAGCTGGTGCTGATCAGCACCGACCGTGCGGTGCTCGAGGAGGTGCTGCGCTCCAAGCGGATCGCCCCGCTCGTCGGCGCCCGAGTCGACGACGACACGCTGGCGATCCACCCCTCCGAACGGGGCAACCTCAAGCAACAGCTGTTGAAGCTCGGCTGGCCGGCGGAGGACCTCGCCGGGTACGTCGACGGGGAGCACCACCACATCGCCCTGGACGAGTCCGACTGGTCGCTGCGGGCGTACCAGCAGGAGGCCGCCGAGTCGTTCTGGCACGGAGGCTCGGGTGTCATCGTCCTGCCGTGCGGCGCCGGCAAGACACTGGTGGGGGCCGCCGCCATGGCCATGGCACGTGCCACCACACTGATCCTGGTCACCAACACCGTCTCGGCCCGGCAGTGGAAGGACGAGCTGCTGCGTCGTACCTCGCTCACCGAGGACGAGATCGGCGAGTACTCCGGAGCCCGCAAGCAGATCCGGCCGGTCACGATCGCCACGTACCAGGTGATGACGACCCGCAAGAAGGGCGTGTATGCGCACCTCGAACTGTTCGACGCACGCGACTGGGGGCTCGTCCTCTACGACGAGGTGCACCTGCTCCCGGCGCCGATCTTCCGGATGACCGCGGACCTACAGGCCCGGCGGCGGCTGGGCCTCACCGCGACACTGGTCCGCGAGGACGGCCGCGAGGCCGACGTGTTCAGCCTGATCGGCCCCAAGCGTTACGACGCGCCTTGGAAGGACATCGAGTCCCAGGGCTACATCGCGCCGGCCGACTGCGTCGAGGTGCGGGCCACCCTCACCGACGGTGAACGCATCGCCTACGCCACCGCCGAGCCCGAGGAGCGCTACCGGCTCGCTGCCTCCAGTGACGTCAAGCTGCGGGTGGTCCGCGACCTGATCCAGCGCCACGCTGGGGAACAGACCCTGGTGATCGGGCAGTACATCGACCAGCTCGACGAGCTCGCCGAGCATCTCGGCGCCCCGGTCATCAAGGGTGAGACGCCGGTCAAGGTACGCCAGCAGCTGTTCGCAGAGTTCCGCACCGGCCAGATCGAGCTGCTGGTGGTGAGCAAGGTGGCCAACTTCTCGGTCGACCTGCCCGAGGCGAGCGTCGCAATCCAGGTGTCGGGCTCGTTCGGGTCCCGGCAGGAGGAGGCGCAGCGCCTCGGCCGGCTGCTGCGCCCCAAGGCCGACGGTAAGACGGCTCACTTCTACACCGTGGTTGCCCGCGACACCGTCGACGCCGACTTCGCCCAGCACCGGCAGCGGTTCCTCGCCGAACAGGGCTATTCGTACCGCATCGTCGACGCCGGCGACCTCGACCAGCTGGATGGCCCCCGCAGCTAGCCGCCGCGACCACCGCCCCGCCTGCGGCCACCGCTGGTCAGGCGCTCATCTCACCGACGGCGGACGGGAGCACCTCCGGAGCCGAGTGCAACACCTCGGCGAGCCGTTCGTAGTCGCTGAGAGTGTTGTACGCCTGGGCCGCGATGCGCAGGTAGCAGGACCCGCTGAACCAGACCGGTGCGACCTCCATCCGGTGCTCGAAGCTCAACCGCTCGTAGAACGCGACGGCACCGGCCTCGTCGGTGAACGCACCCTCGGGCAGCCGGACCAGGCGCATGGTCGGCGCGGGGTTCGCGTGCAGACCGTCCAGGCTGGTCCCGAGCGCCTGTGCCAGCACGTCCTGTCCGGTCTGGACCAGCACGGCGTTGCGCTCGGTCTGGTCCCAGCCACCCAGCGCGCTCCAGTAGTCCAGACCCGCCGGCGCCGCCAGCCAGCCGGTGTAGTCAGCCGTGCCCGGACGGTCGAAACAGATCGGGAACTCCTCGTCGATCTCCCACGACAGGACCAACGGCCGGATGCTCTCCCGCCAGCGCTCGGCCACCCACAGCAACGCGCACCCCCGGGGAGTGAACATCCACTTGTGCAGGTTGCCCACCCAGGCGTCGGCCCCCAGCGACTCGATGTCGGTCGGCAGCGTCCCGGGCACGTGGGCACCGTCGATCGCGACGGTCACCTCCCCGCTCGGGTGAGCGGCGCGGACGGCCTTGGACACCTGGGCCACCGGCAGCACGGCTGCGGTCGGGGAGGTGATCTGGTCGACGACCACGAGGCGCGTGCGCGTGTTGACCGCGCCGGCGAAGGCGTCCACGACGACGGAGTCGTCGGCTCCCACGTCGAAGTGCACCGTCACCAGCCGTGCACCGATCCGGTCACAGTGCCCGCGCAGGGCCAGGCCGACCGATCCGTACCCGTGGTCGGAGACCAGCACCTCGTCGCCGGCGCAGAGGTCCAGCGAGGCGAGCACCGTCGACAAGCCTTCGGACACGTTGCGGACCAACGCCGCCGACCCCCGCTCGATCCCCAGGGAGCAGGTCAGCTGGTCGCGTACACGGGCGATCCGCGGCAGCACCCCGGCGCGCAGGAACCGGGCCGGGTTGGTCTCGACCTCGACGCGCACGTCCTGCCACGCCCGTGCCACCACACGTGGCAACGCCCCGTACGCACCGTGGTCGAGATGCACGACACCAGGATCGAGGTCGAAGTCGCGGAGGACGTCATGAGGGTCGCGCATCCGAGCATTCTCCCTCGATGAACAGCGGGTGACACGGCAACAACACCGGAGTAACGTCACCCGGCCCCCATTACGCTACCCGCCGCACCCACGGAGGCCTTGACGTGCCCGAGCTCGAGACCGAGCGGCGCCACCTCGCAGTTTCGCGCGCCGCGCTGCGCCGGATGCGCTCGAAGGTGTCCGGCCTGGACGCCCAAGGTGGTGACGCGGTGTCCACCGAGTACCTCCGGGCAACGCTGTGGCGACGCATGCAGGCGCTGGAGGACGACCCGGAGGTTGCGTTGTTCTTCGGTCGTCTCGACCTCGTCGACCCGCCCGAGCGCTTCTACGTCGGCCGTCGTCACGTCACCGACGAGGTGGGCGACCCGATGGTGGTCGACTGGCGGGCCGGGGTGTCCCGCGCGTTCTACCGGGCGACCCGCAGCACGACGTACGGAGTGGGCCTGCGCCGGCGGTTCGGATTCGTGCACGGCGAGCTCACCGCCTTCGAGGACGAGCGGCTCGACACACCTGCGCCCGTGCCGGCTGCCGATCCGGGGTCCGTTGCCAGCACGATCCTGGAGAGCGAGATCGAGCGGCCCCGCGTCGGTCCGATGCGCGACATCGTCGCCACCATCGCGCCCGAGCAGGACGACGTGGTGCGCAGCCCGCTCGACACGTCGGTGTGTGTACAGGGCGCCCCCGGCACGGGCAAGACAGCGGTCGGGCTGCACCGCGCGGCGTACCTGCTCTACACCCACCGCGACCAGCTGACCCGCCAGGGCGTGCTCGTGATCGGGCCTACCGACTCGTTCCTGCGCTACATCGCCGACGTGTTGCCGGCCCTGGGGGAGATCGAGGCCGAGCAGCTGACCGTGCAGTCGTTGGTGTCGCGTGTCGCCGTGCGGTGCGAGGAGCCGGCGGAGCTGGCCCGGCTCAAGGGTGATGCCCGGATGGCCCGGGTCGTCGAGGCAGCGGTGTGGGACCGGCTGGTCGAGCCCAGCGAGGCAGTCGTGCTGCCCCGTGGCTCCCGACGGTGGCGCATCCAGGCGTACCAGGTGATCGAGATCGTGGCGGCGCTGCGCGAGCGCGGTGTGCGCTACGGGGCCGGTCGGGCCATGCTGGCGCAGCGCCTGGCGCACGCCGTGCTGGTCACGATGGAGAAGCAGGGCGAAGCACCGGACGACCGGGTGCAGGACTCGGTGGCGCGCTCACGTCCGATGCGCTCCTACGTCGACGCGATCTGGCCGCGGGCCGACCCGGCGCGAGTGGTCTGGCAGATGTTGTCGGACCCCGAGGTGCTGGCCCGTGCGGCACACGGGCACCTCGACGAGCGCGAGCAGCGGCTCCTGCTCTGGGCCAAGGCGCCGCGAGCAGCCGGGTCCACCCGCTGGAGCCTGGCCGACGCGGTGCTCGTCGACGAGGCGGCCGACCGGATCCAGCGCACTCCCAGCGTGGGCCATGTGGTGCTCGACGAGGCCCAGGACCTGTCGGCGATGATGCTGCGCGCCGTCGGCCGCCGTTGCTCGACCGGTTCGGCGACCGTGCTCGGCGACCTGGCGCAGGCGACCACGGCGTGGGCCACGACCTCGTGGGCGCAGGCGCTGGCCCACCTCGGCAAGCCCGACTCGCACGTCGAGGAGCTCACCGAAGGGTTCCGCGTGCCGGCCGACGTGATCGCCTACGCTGCCCGGCTGCTGCCGGTGATCGCGCCGGACCTGGCCCCTCCGACGTCGGTACGCCGCGCACAGGGTGACCTGCTGGTCGACCGCGTCGACGACGTATCGGCAGCGACCGCAGCCGCCACCGCCCGGGCGTACCAACGCGACGGCTCGATCGGCGTCATCGTGCCTGACGTGCTGGCCGGACCCGTCGGTGCGGCCCTGACCGCCGCCGGGATCGACTTCGTGCCGTTGGGCGACACCGGCGACGTGGCCGCACGCGTCGACCTGGTGCCGGCGTCGCTGGCCAAGGGCCTGGAGTTCGACCACGTGGTGCTCGCCGAGCCCGCGCAGATCGTGGCCGGTGAGCCGAGCGAGATGGTCGGGCTGCGCCGGCTCTACGTGTGCCTGACCCGCGCGGTGACATCGCTGGCCGTCGTGCACGCCGTGGAGCTGCCAGACCTCCTACGCTGAACGGGTGGACCTTGCCACGGAACTTGCTGGGCGGTGGGGCGCCCTCGGTGTGTCCGTGGACGGGGGCGACCTGCTGCGGCGCTGGGCCGAGCGGCACCGCCGCTACCACGACCAGGGCCACCTGCTCGAGGTCCTGGACGCCCTGGACCGACTGTCCCCGGACGTACCCCGCGAGGTGCACCTGGCGGCGTGGTACCACGATGCCGTCCACGAGGGGCGGCCCGATGACGAGCAGCGCTCCGCAGGGCTGGCCAACTCCGCGCTGGCGACGATCAGAGGTGTCGACACCGCCGAGGTCGTACGACTGGTGCTGCTGACCGCGACGCACGACCCGACCCCCGGCGACCCGTCAGGGGAGCTGCTGTGCGACGCGGACCTGGCGATCCTGGCTGCTTCGCCGAAGCGGTACCTCGCGTATGCCGCTGACGTGCGGGCAGAGTATCCGCACGTGCCCGATGTGGACTTTGCCCGGGGCCGCACCGACGTGCTGTGTGCGCTGGTGGCGCGGGAGCGGATCTACCGCACGCCCGTGGCTCGGGAGTTGGAGCCGCGGGCGCGGGCCAACGTGGGCGCCGAGCTGGTGCGGCTCAGCGCAGCGGGCAGTCCAGCAGGGTGAGCCGACGGGCCGCGGCGTCCAGCCGGGCCCGTACCCCCAGTGGCAGCGCGAGGTTCGGTGCCTCGTGACCGAACGGCAACCCGGCGAGTACGGGTACGCCGAGGTCGCCGATCCGGTCGCTCAGGACGGCCCGGACCTGCCGCGGGTCCCCGCAGCCGGTGAGGTGCCCGATCGCCACCCCCCGCACGCCGGCGAACCATCCGGCGCGCAGCAGCTGGGTGAGCATCCGGTCGATGCGGTACGGCTCCTCGCGGATCTCCTCGAGCACGACGATCGCTTCGGTGGCAGGCCGCGAGACCGAGGTGCCGAGCCCGGCCGCGAGGACGGCGAGGTTGCCACCTGCGAGCACCCCGTCGGCGCTGCCCTCGACCAGCACGTCGAGGCCGTCCCAGCGCAGCGACCCCGGATCCATCAGCAGCCCTCGCAACCAGGCGCGCTCCTCGTGGGGCGCCTCGCCGAGCGAGCAGACCACCGGCCCGTGGACGGTCACCAGGCCGAGCCGCTGGGCGAAGGCCTCGTGCAGGGCGCTCACGTCGGAGAAGCCGACAAGCAGCTTGGGACCGGCCGCTGCCAGCGCAGTCCAGTCCAGGGAGTCCAGCAGCCGATGGATCCCCGAGCCGCCGCGCGCCGCGATGACGGCCCGCGTGGCCGGGTCGGTCCAGGCAGTCGTCAGGTCGTCCGCGCGCTCGGCGTCGGAGCCGGCGAGGTGGTGCAGCCGTGGATGCCGACGCAGCACGTGCCGACCGACGCTGACGTGCAGTCCCCAACTCTGCAGCACCGCGATCCCGGCGTCCAGACGCTCCGGCGGGACGGTTCCGGCCGGGGCGACGACGGCGACCCGGTCTCCGGCGTGCAACCTGGGTGGACGCAGCAGCCGACGACCGGGGCGGCGAGGCCCGAGCGCCTCCCCCAGGCGGCGTCGCAGCCCGGCCGCGTGCAGGGCCGTGACGATGACCCGGCTGCCGACCGGTACCGCCCCGGCGGCGACGAGGGCCCCGTAGCGCTGCTCGGGCACGTCGTAGTGGTCCCGCTCGAAGGCCGGGGAAGGTATACCCGCAGCCGCAGCGAAGCTGTGCAGCTCCTCGAGGCTCTGGTCGCTCACCAGGTGCGACCACAGCCGACCGCGAGCCGGCCAGGAGGGTGGGTCGATCAGCAGGGTCACCGCGACGGCTCGGGAGGTGGTGCGTACGCGGCCATCTCATCGTCCAGCAGCAGCCGCCAGGAGCGGACGTACCCGGTGTCGACGTAGGCCTTGGACCAGGAGCCACCGGGACGCACCGCGGCGCCCACGTGGAACGAGCTGATCCCGGCGCGGACCAGCCACGGCACGTGCTCGGGGCGCAGCCCCCCGCCGGCCATGGTCAGCGCGCACACCCGAGAATCGGCGGCGGCCGACGTCAGCTCGTCGAGCCCCTCCTGCACCCCGAGCGGGGAACCGGCACTCAGCACGGCGTCGATCCCGGGCAGCTCGACGACCCGCCGCCAGGACCGCCGACGGTCCAGGGTGGCGTCGATCGCCCGGTGGAACGTCCACGGTGCCGGAGCGACCGCCTCCGCGACGACGCGGGCGACCTCGACGTCCACCTCGAGGTCGTGGTCGAGGAAGCCACAGGCCACCCCTTCGGCGCCCGCGGCCAAGTAGGACTCGGCCAGGGCGACCAGCCGGGTGAGCTCGGCACCGGTGGTGGACAGCCCAGTGTTCAACCGCAGCACCACGCGTACCGGCAGCTCGCAGGCGCGTACGACCGAGGAGACCACCGCAGGCTCGGGCGAGAGACCGTCGGCGTGGGAGCCAACGACCTCCAGACGGTCCGCGCCACCCTCCTGTGCCGCCTCGGCGTCGGCGGCGTGGAGGACGACGACCTCCAACAGCGGGTCGGTCATCCTTGGTCACCTCCCGTGGCATCCTTCCAGTCCGGTGACAGGATCGACGCCGTGACACACGACCCATTGCTCGCGGCACGTGCCGCGTCCTTGCACGACCTGTCCGCGCGTCGGCTCGCCGATGCCGCGGCCGTGTCGGTGCTCGAGCAGGCAGTGAGCCAGCGGCGGTGGTGGCTGTTGCAGTGGGCGGACGGAGCGGCGTTCGTCGCTGGTCTGGTCGCCCAGGACCTGCAGGACACGCTGTTCGACCACGGTGTGCGCTGGCCACGCTGCACGGCGTGCGAGCAGACCGCCGAGCACTCGCTCAGCCTCGAACCCGCCCTTGATCCAGCGCCGCGATGGGTGTGCTCGGAGTCCGGGATCGACGTGGCCCCGCTGGGGGAGTTGCGCTGAGCCGCGCGCCTGTTGACTGGCGAGGGGGTGTGAACGGTCCCGTCAGCGGCCGGTGAGCTTGCGCACCAGCCAGATCGCCGCGAGGACGCCGAGCGCAGCCGGTGCATAGCGCTTGAGCAGTACCGGACCGACGGTGGTGAACAGGTTCAGCTCCGGCTCGGGCTCGGAACGCGTGCGGCTGGTCGCCACGTGCTCGGGACGGGGTGCGCCGCCCGCTCCGGCACCAGCGGTAGTCACGGCCGGAGCGGTCGGCGGCGTTCCGGCTGTCGACGCCGGGTCAGCCGGCTGGGTGCCGGAGACGGGCTCGGGCTCGGGCACCGGCTCGGGCTCCGGCTCCGGCTCCGGCTCCGGCTCCGGCTCCGGCTCACCGAACTTCGTCCGCAGGCATTCCACGAACTGTCCGAGCAGCTTGTTGCTGACGTCCTGCATCACGCCACGGCCGAACTGTGCCGGCTTGCCGGTGATGGCAAGGTCGGTGCTGACCTCGACCAGCGTGCCGTCTGCCGCCTCGCTGAGCTGGGCGGTCACCGTGGCCGCGGCGGTACCGTTGCCCCGCTTGTCCTTGCCCTTGGCCTCGATGACCGCGCGGTGCGCCGCCTCGTCTCGCTGCACGAACCTGCCGGTGCCGGTGTACTGCAACGAGATGGGCCCCAGCTTCACCTTGCAGGCCCCCGTGAAGTCATCGCCCTCCACTGAGGTCAGTGTCGCCCCGGGGAAGCAGGGCGCGACCCGCTCGAGGTCGTTGAACGCCGCCCAGGTCTCCTCGATAGAGGCCGGGACGGTGAACTGGTGAGTGAGGTCCACGAATGTTCCCTTCTGCTAGGTCCGCGGGCTGCAAGGTCGGCGTACGCGGCGTACCGGCGCCACGGAATCCGGCGCCAGCGAACTGGCGTTGGGGTCCCCTGTGGCGGACCTATTGTCACAGGGGACCCCCTCGCCAACGATCCGGAGCCGTTCAGCCGGCCGCGGCGAGCACCGCACGGCGCGCCAGCACGGCTGCGAGATGCCGGCGGTAGTCAGCGTCGCCGTTGGCGTCGGTCGGCGGGCTGGTGCCGTCTGCAACCCGCGCGACTGCAGCAGCTACCGCCGACTCCTCCGCCGGCCGGCCGACCAGCGCCTGTTCGACCGCGTGAGCCCGGATCGGCACCAGTCCCATGTTGGTCAATGCGACTCGGGCCTCGGCGATGGTGCCGCCCTCGCTGCGTACGGTCGCGGCGGCCGCCACGATCGACCACTGCTGGGCCACGCGGGTGAACTTCTCGTAGTGCGCGCCCCATCCCGTGTGCTTGAGGACGCGGACCTCGGTGAGGATCTCGTCCTCGGCCACCGTGGTGGTGAACAGGTCGACGAAGAAGTCAGCCGCCGCGACGGTACGGCTGCCCCCCGCACCGGCGATGACGAACTCGGCTTCCAAGGCCAGGGCAGGAGCGGGCAGGTCGCCGGCCGGGTCGGCGTGGACCAGAGCGCCGCCGAAGGTCCCGCGGTGGCGCACCTGCGGGTCGGCCACGGTCTGGCTCGCCTTGGCCAGCAGCGCGGCGTGCCGGGCGACGACCTCGCTGGAGGCGACCTCGGAGTGCGGGGTCATGGTCCCGATCACGAGCATCTCGCCGTCCTCGCGGATGCCGGCCAACCCCTCGACGCGCCCCAGGTCGATGACGACCTCGGGGGCGGCGAGGCGCAGCTTGAGCACCGGCAACAGGCTCTGCCCGCCCGCCAGCACCTTGACGTCGTCGCCGGACTCCCGCAGCAGGCGCAGGGCCTCCTCGATCGTGGTCGGCGCGTGGTACTCGAACGACGCGGGGATCATGACTGGCCTCCACTGCCTGAGTCGAACGAACCGCTGCTGTTCTCCGGCGCGGTGTACTGCTCGGGCCCCGACGTCTCCGGTACGGGGGCCTCGCTGATCGCCTTGCCCTGCAACGCCTGCCACACTCGGTGCGGCGAGCACGGCATCGGGATGTCGTGGACACCGAGGTGACGCACAGCATCCAGGACGCCGTTGACGATGGCGGGGGTCGAGGCGATGGTGCCGGCCTCGCCCACGCCCTTCACGCCGAGCTCGTTGGTCGTGGACGGCGTCTCGGTACGGTCGGTGACGAAGTTCGGCAGGTCGGCCGCGCTCGGCACCAGGTAGTCGACGAACGACCCGGTCACCAGCGTGCCCTGCTCGTCGTGGATGGCCTCCTCGAACAACGCCTGCGCGATGCCCTGGACCAGGCCGCCGTGCACCTGGCCCTCGACGATCAGCGGGTTGACGACGTTGCCGATGTCGTCGACGCAGACGTACTTCCGGATCTTCACCTCGCCGGTCTCGGTGTCCACCTCCATGGCCGCGAGGTGCGTGCCGTGCGGGAAGCTGAAGTTCACCGGGTCGAACGTGGCGTCGGAGTCCAGGCTCGGCTCGAAGCCGTCGGGCAGGTTGTGCGCCGCGAACGTCGCCAGCGAGATGTCGCCCAACGCCATGCCCTGGTCGGTGCCCTTGACCGTGAACTTCCCGTCGGCGAACTCGAGGTCGTCGGCGTTGGCCTCGAGCAGGTGGGCGGCGACGACCTTGGCCTTCTCGATCACCTTGTCGGCCGCCTTGAGCACGGCCATGCCGCCGATCACGAGCGAGCGTGAGCCGTAGGTGTCCAGGCCCTTCTGGGACACCTGGGTGTCGCCGTGCAGCACCTCGACGTTCTCGAAGGCGACCCCGAGCTTGTCGGCGACCAGCTGGCTCCACGCCGTCTCGTGGCCCTGGCCGTGGCCGCTGACGCCGGTCACCACCTCCACGTTGCCGGTGGGCAGCATCCGCACCTGCGCGTGCTCCCAGCCACCGGCGCTGTAGTCGAGCGCCCCGAGCACCCGCGACGGTGCGATGCCGCACATCTCGGTGAACGTCGAGATACCGAGCCCGAGCTGCACCCGGTCACCGCGCTCGCGACGCTCGCGCTGCTCCGCGCGCAGCTCGTCGTAGCCGAACAGCTCCATGGCCTTGGCCGTGGCCGCCTCGTAGTTGCCGGAGTCGTACTCCAGGCCGGCCACCGTGCTGAACGGGAACTCCTCGTGCTTGATCCAGTTCTGCTCGCGCACCTCGATCGGGTCGCGCCCGAGCTCGTGCGCGAGCTCGTCCATCAGTCGTTCGATCGCGAACGTCGCCTCCGGGCGGCCGGCGCCGCGGTAGGCGTCGGTCCACGTCTTGTTCGTGAAAACGTTGTGGCACTCGAACCGGTACGCCGGGAACTTGTAGATCGAGTTGTACATGAAGGCGCCGAGGATCGGTATGCCCGGCGTCACCAGGCCGAGGTAGGCACCCATGTCGGCGAGCAGGTCGACGTGCAGGCCGGTGACGGTGCCGTCCTTGGTGGCCGCCAGGGTCAGCCGCTGCACCTGGTCACGGCCGTGGTGGGCGGCGACCAGCGACTCGCTGCGGGTCTCGGTGTACTTGGCCGGCTTTCCCAGCCGCCGTGCCACCAGCAGGGTCGCGATCTCCTCGGGCGTCACCTGCAGCTTGCCGCCGAAGCCGCCGCCGACGTCGGGTGCGATGACCCGGACCTTGCTCTCCGGGATGCTGCAGGTTAGCGCCAGCATCAGGCGCAGGATGTGCGGCACCTGGGTGGCCGACCACATCACGACCTGCTCCCCGGTGGGGTCCACCACCGTGGAGCGGGGCTCCATGAAGGCCGGGATCAGGCGCTGCTGCCGGAAGGTCCGCTCGATCAGGACACCGTCCTCGCGCGCCTGGGCGATGGCGTCCTTCACGTCGCTGCCGGTACCGGCCTCGCCGGAGTCGAAGACCCAGTGGGCCGAGTCGTTGGTCTCCAGCGACGGGTGCGCGTACGGAGCACCGGCGTGCGCGGCCTCGAGGTCCAGAACCACCGGGAGGTCGTCGTACTCGACGTCGACCAGCTCGGTGGCGTCCCGCGCCTCCCGGTTCGTGCGGGCCACCACGACAGCCACGATCTCACCGGCGAAGGCGACGCGGTCGACCGCGACGGCCGGGTGGTGCGGGGCCTTCTGGTCCGGGGTGATGGGCCATGCGCACGGCAGGCTGCCGTGCTCGTCGGCGAGATCTGCTCCGGTCAGCACGGCGACGACGCCGGGGGCCGTCCTGGCCGCGCTGACGTCGATCGAGGTGATGGTCGCGTGGGCGCTCGGGCTGCGGACCATGGCCAGGTGCAGCATGCCGGGCAGCGTCATGTTGTCGGTGTAGCGGGTCCGTCCGGTGATCAGGCGCTGGTCCTCCTTGCGCAACCGGGACTGCCCCACCTCGCCCGGGGAGGCGCCGGTACGGTCGTCGACGGCGGTCACGACGCCACCTGCTGACCGGCGCCGGCCGCCTGGCGTACGGCCTTGACGATGTTCTGGTAGCCCGTGCAGCGGCAGAGGTTGCCCTCGAGGCCGTCACGGACGTCCTCCTCCGACGGGTCCGGGTTGTCGTTGAGCAGGTCGATCGACTGCATGATCATCCCCGGCGTGCAGAAACCGCACTGCAGTGCGTGACACTCGTGGAACGCCTGCTGCATCGGGTGCAGCTCGCCACCCTGGGCCAGCCCCTCGATCGTCGTCACCTCGTGACCGTCCGCCTGGACGGCGAGCATCGTGCAGGACTTCACGCTGTGGCCGTCGAGGTGCACAGTGCAGGCACCGCAGTTGGTCGTGTCGCACCCCACGAGGGTGCCGGTCTTGCCGAGCTCTTCGCGCAGGTACTGCACGAGCAGTGT
>Ga0136627_1000022_pt1 | contig 41631 bp, 43 predicted proteins | sample AntDrymUQ4892206_2_FD_104652 | JGI IMG/M metagenome (GOLD analysis project Ga0136627, IMG submission 104652) | Polar desert sand microbial communities from Dry Valleys, Antarctica - metaG UQ489 (22.06) | ecosystem: Environmental > Terrestrial > Soil > Desert | place: Antarctica: Dry Valley... | reverse complement strand
CCTTGGGCTCCGGCGTGGCCGGTCGTGCCGTGGTGATGTCGGGGTGGGAGTCCAGCAGCGACTGCAGGTGCGTCGTGCCGCAGCGCTGCGCCCCGATGACCAGCAGGTGCCGGGTCAAGCGGAGACCCGGTTGACCACGTGGTACGCCTCGTCGGAGCTCACGGTGTTGAGGATCCGCACGACGTACTCGCCCAGCATCGACAGCAGCGCGATCGTGACGCCGTTGAAGAGCGCGAGCAGCACCACCATGGTGGTCCAGCCCTCCACCTCGGTGTCGCCGAAGACACCCATCGCGAGGTAGACGGCACCGAGCAGGAAGCTGACCCCGGAGATCACGAAGCCCAGCAGGGCCGCCAGCCGCAGCGGGTAGAGCGAGTAGCTGAACAGGATCGTGAGCACCAGCCGGAGGATCTTGACCAGGCTGTAGCTGCTCGTGCCCACCTCCCGCGGCTCGTGCCGCACCTGTACGTGCGCACGGTCACTGGAGTAGAGCAGCGCCTGGCCGGTGATGTAGGGGTTGGCCGTCCGGGACGCGCAGATCCGGTCGACGACATCACGGCGCAGGATGCGGAAGTTCGAGACCGCCAGGTCCGGTGGCTGGTGGAAGACCCGGCGGTTGATCAGGCTGATGATCGTGCTGCCGAGCCGCCGGTACGCGGCCGCCTGCTTGCGGTCGAATCGGCCGAAGACGACGTCGTGCCCGCCCATCGCCGCGTCGACGAGCACGAGCGCCTGGTCCGGTGGGTTCTGCAGGTCGTCGTCCATGGTGATGACGTAGTCACCGCTCGCCTCCCGGAAGCCGGCCAGGTTGGCGTGGTGCTGCCCGTAGTTGCGCAACAGGTCCAACGCGATCACGTGCGGGTGCAACCGGGCCCGTGCGGCGATGACGTCCCAGCTGCCGTCCCGGCTGCCGTCGTTGACCAGGATCAGCTCGAACGCGAGGCCAGCCGACTCGAAGACCTCGACGATGCGGTCCACGGTGCGGCCGACCAGCTGCACGCTGTTGTAGACCGGGACCACGATCGAGTACGTGAACGTGCTCCGGTCCATGCATTCCTGCCGCGGGTGAGAAGGTGGGCTCTCGATGACGTCATCCGACCATAGACCACGCAGTACGCATCGGGACGGGCCGCGGCGGGGGCTTGCTCGGTCCCGGCTGGCTTCCCGCGACGGTCGGCTACGTGCTGGTCGCGTCCGCCCTCACCGCCAGGGGGGGTCGGCCTGCTCGATGTGCTGGTCTTCTCCGGGTACGTGGCACTCGGCCTGGTGCTGCCCGGGACGCTGCTGTGGCGCTTGGTCGCCGGTGACCGGGCCCGCCCCTTTGTCAGCGACGTCGTCTTCGGCACCTGCCTGGCGTACGCGGTGGAGCTGTTCTGGTACCTCGGCGTGCGCGCCGCCGGGGTTCCGCTGCTCGTCGTCGTCTGGCCGGTGAGCGTGGTCGTGGGGCATGACGGCGATCGTGCTGGTCACGGTCGTGTTCCTCGCCCAGACGGCGTGGAGGTTCCTGGTGATCGTCCCGCCCGGCCTGTTGTCCCCCAACCAGGATCTCGTGTACCACCTGAGCCTGGTGGGCGAGCTGCGCCACCACTTCCCGGTCGCCTCACCGGTCGTCGATGGCGAGCCGCTGTACTACCACTGGTTCCTGCACGCCGAGATCGCCGCCTCGTCGTGGGCCACCGGGATCGAGCTGGCGGTGCTGTTGCTTCGGCTGTCGCTGGTACCGATGATCGTGCTCACGCTCCTGGGTGCCGCCCTGCTGGCCGGCCGACTGACCGGGTCGGCGCGATGGGGTCTGCTCGCGCCGGTGCTGCTCGTCGTTGGCGGGGTGGCATCGATGGCGCCGACGTCATTGAGCACGGACCACGGCCTGTGGCTGAGCAGCCGCATGTACATCAGCCCCACGATCGCCTTCGCGCACCTGCTGCTCGTCCCGGTCCTCGCCCTCGGGATGCGGCTGCTCAGCACCGACGTGCCGGCGCCGCGACGGCTGTGGGTCGCGATGGCGCTCGCGCTGGGCGCGCTCTCGGCGTCCAAGGCGACCGTGCTGCCCTGCGTCATGGCCGGCTTCCTTGGGGTCGTGGTGATAGGAGCGCTGCGCGGGCGGCTGGAGCGGCGCGCCCTCGCGCTGTTCGCCGTCTCTGCGGTGGTGTTCCTGGTGGCGCGTCGACTGGTCTACGGCAACCAGGCCCGCGGAGTGCGGTGGGACCCGCTCGTCACGTACGAGACGGACGCAGCCAAGCTCGGACTGGCCGAGCGCGCAGAGAGCGCCGGGCTCGCCCTGGCCGTCCTGATGCTGGTCGTGTTCCTGGTGCAGCAGCTGTCGTTCGCGGCCGGGATCGTGGGCCTCGTCCGCGGGCAATGGCGGGACTCGCACGCGCAGTTCCTCGTCGGCGTGGCCGTGGCGGGGACCGTGGCGTCGTTCACGTTCGCTGCCAACGCCAGCGCTCAGCTGCACTTCGTTCGGACCACCCCCGTCGTGTTCGCAGTCGCGTCGGTCTGGGGCCTGTCTGTCCTGGTGCCACGGGACCGGCCCCGGCGCCTGCCGCACCTGTTGGTCGCCACCGCGGTCGTGGCGGGTGCGCTGGCGTCAGCCGTGCAGGCGCTGAACGAGCGTGGCGTGATCGGGTTGCAGGCCCACGCCTCGGTGTGGGGTCTGGTCCAGCCGTACGTCCTCGCGGCGACCGGCGTGCTCGTCCTGGTGGCGGCCTGCGCGTGGGCATCACGCCGGTGGCCGCACTGGCGGGGCACGACCGGTGTGACGGCCGTCGTCGCCTGTCTCGGCCTCGGCCTCCCCTCGCTGACCGGGCTGGCTGTCGACGTCGTCCGCGACCCCGTGCCACCGACCGCGCCGGCGGACCGCGAACCACAGATGATCGGGACCGGTGGCATCGACGCTGCCCGGTGGCTACGGGCGCACTCCGACCCCGAGGACCTGCTCGCGACGAACCGGCACTGCCAGGAGACCGCGGGGGTCGGTACCTGCGACAACCGGATGTTCTGGCTGTCCGCGTACTCCGAGCGGCGCGTCCTGATCGAAGGGTGGTCCTACCAGGCCCGCACGGCAACGCGCGCGGCCGCATCCGGAAAGCGCGCATGTTGCCTGCCGTTCTGGGACCCGCGACGCCTGCGGACCAACAACGTCGCCTTCCGGGGCGTCCCGCGGGCGGTCGACACTCTGCGCGACACCTACGGGGTCCGCTGGCTGGTGCTCGACCGCCGCTCCCCGTACCGCCTCGACCGGTTGCGCGAGCTGGCCGACGTACGCTACCGCCGTGGTGACTACGTGGTGCTGGAGCTGGCCCCGGGGTGACTCTCAGCCAGCGGCCGGGTCACGCGGCGAGCCGGCCAGGTCGGGCGACGGGCCGGCGCAGGACATGAACACGTGCGCATACGGGATCCGCAGCAGGTCATGGTGCACAGCAACGCGGACGTCGGCGAACGCACGGAGCGCCAGCGCTTCGTACCCCTCCGGCGTGAGGATGCTCTGCCCCCGGTCCCGGCTGACCACGAACCGTGCCGCCCGTGACATGTCCGGGGTGTAGGCGGCATCGAGGGTCGCGAGCCGACCGCCGTCGGCCAACACCCGGGCAGCGACAGCGAACAGGTGCAGCGCCTCGTCCTCGTCGATGTGATGGAGCAGGCTCTTGGCGACCACGACGTCGAACTCGCCCAGGTCGTCCGGGTCGAGATCCTCTGCCCGCCCCACGAAGTAGCGACCGCGATCACCGAACCGCTGCCGCGCCGAATCGATGTAGGCAGGGTCTCAGGTCGACGCCGATGAAGTCGAGGCCGGGCAGATAGGTAATCAAGTCTCCGGGGCCGCAGCCAATGTCCAGCACCCGGAGCCCGACGCGGGGATGGACGTAGCTGTCGACGAGTTCTCGGCGGACCCGGGGGGATCCGACCGCTCGCTGGAAGGTCTCGTAGACGGCCGGGATCGACAGCACCGATCGCAGTCCTCGCGTCGTCTGCGCCACGTCAGCACCTTACAACCGGGTCTCTGAGATGGTGGGCTCGCGATGACGACACCCGAGCATAGACCACCGCGTATGCGAGGCCGGGTCGCCCGGGACTCGCTGGCGCTGGCCACCGGCAGCGTGTTCGCGGGACTGCTCGCCTACGTGTTCTTCGCGCTCGCGACCCGGTCGCTGGGGGCGGCAGCAGCAGCGCCGGTGTCGATCCTGTGGTCCTACTGGGCGCTCGCGGCAGCCGTGCTGACCTTCAGCGTGCAGCACTGGATCATCGCCACACTGGCCCGAGACGGCCACGAGTCGACGGTGGCCAGGTCGATGCCTCGGATCGCCCTGGCCGGCGGGGCGCTTGCCGTGCTGACGGGGGTCGTCGCCTTCGCCGCGCGCGGCATCCTTTTCGACGACGGGGGCGTGGCGTTCCCGGCCATGGTCGCCGTCCTCACCGCCGGCTCGCTGTTCACCGGAATCGTCCGCGGAGCGCTCGCCGGGCGTCGCCGGTACGTCGCCAGCGCCGCCTGTCTGGTGTCGGAGAACGCCGTTCGGGTCGCCGGGGCGGTGGCGGCGGCACTCGCCGGAGCCGGGGCTGCGGCGTTCGGCGTCGCCCTGGTGGTCGGCTCCCTCACCGGCCTGATCTGGGTCCGTGCGCTGCGCTTCGAGCACTCCCACCCGCGCTCGCACCCGGTCCGCAACCCGATGGCGCTGATGTCGGGGATCGCCGGAGGCTCACTGATCGCACAGGTCGTGCTCACCGGCGGACCGGTCGCCCTCGCGGTGGTCGGCGGGTCACCTGCCGAGGTGACCTCGGTGTTCGTCGCCCTGGCGGTCTGTCGCGCGCCCTACGTGGTGGCCCTCGGCGTCGCCCCGCAGCTGACCGGCTGGCTGGCCCGGCTCGCGGGGCAGGGACAGCAGACCCGGCTCGCCAGGCTGCGCGCCGGCACCGCCGTGGCCACGCTGGCAGCGGCGGGGCTGGCGGCGCTGCTCGCCATCGGCGTCCTGCCGTGGCTCCTGCGGGGGATCTTCGGCCCGGACGTGGAGCTGGCGACCGGACTGCTCGTCATGCTCGGGATCGGGACCGCGGTGGCGCTCGGCAACCTGGTGCTGCTGCTCCTGCTGCTGGCGCTGCAGCGTCCGCGGTCGGCGACCTGGGCGTGGACGGCCGCCCTGGTCGTCGCTGCCGGCTGGCTCGCCGCCGGGTTCGACGAACCAGCGACACGGGTGGTGGTCGCGTTCCTGCTCGCGCAGGTCACGGCGTTCGTCGTGCTCCTCGCGCTGTCCGGACGGGGACGCCGATGACGATTGTCGCGCCACGAAGCCTCCTGTCCAGGGCGCCAGCCGGCCCTGACCCGTGGTACCTCGCCGCGGTCTGCGTTGGTGCACTCCTCATCGTCGTGGCCTCGATCAACCAGCCGTACAACCAGAACGAGCTGCAGCAGATGGCCCCGTACGGCAGCGGCAGCGTCGAGGAGATCACCGCGGGTACCCGCCAGCCCCCGCTGGACCCGCTGCTCGGGGCGCTCGTGCAGCACCTGCTCGGCGAGGGTCAGCTGCGACAGCGGCTGGTCCCGGCCCTGTGCGGGATCGGGACGCTGGTCCTGGTCGCTGCCGTGCTGTGCCGGCTCGGCACCGGGTGGGCAGGGGCCTTCGGCGTCTGGGTGCTGGCGACCTCGCCCCTGATGGTGCGCTACTCGGCCTACACCCGCCCGTACGCGTTGCCACTGTTCCTCATGATGCTGCTCGTGTACGCGGCACAGCGCTGGCTGGAGGACGGTCAGCGCCGGTGGCTGCTGCTCGTCGGGCTCGCAGCGGCAGCCCTGCCGCTGGCACGGGTCCCCGAGCCCACGGCGTTCCTGCTCACCCTCGCCGTCGTGCTGACCTGGTGGGCATGGCGCGGCCGGCTCGCCTGGGGCCAGGTGTGGCCGTTGGTCGCAGTCAGCCTGGGGGCGCTGGCCACGGTCGGCTTCTGGATGTCCACGTCGCTCGCAACGCAGTCCAGCGGACTCGTCGACCCGAGCCCGGCCGGGGTCGCCGACCGGTTCGTCCCCGCCACGGTCGAGGTCGCCACGTTCCTGCTACCCCTGCTGGCCACCTGGTTCCCCTGGTGGCCGGTCACGGTCGCGCTCGTGCTGACCGCCCTGGTGTTGCCGACGTCGCGACGGTTGCTGCTCTCATGGTGGCTCTGGCTCCCACTGCTGGCCGGTCCGGTCGCCTTCGCACTCTCCCTCTACTTCCTCACGCTCGACCCGTTCGACTCCGACATCCGGCCGTACCGGGCCAGGTACGCCTACTTCCTGCTGCCCGCATACGCCATGGTGGCGGTGGCGGTGGCGATGGCGTGGCAGGGCATCGACCGGAAGGTGAGGGCGCTGCGCGTCGCCGTGGGCGCTCTGCTCGTCGCCGCGCTGGTCGGCCAGCTACCCGCCACGGCGAGGGTCTTGATCACCAACGAATCGCCCGACTACGGCCAGGCCGCCGAGGTCATCGAGCGACTCCCAGACGATGCGATCGTGCTGTACGACACGCCCAACGAAGCAGGCGGTTGGCGCCAGCCGTTCAGCGCGAAGCCCCGCTACCTGGCAGCCGTGCCGTTCGCCACGGCGGTGAACGGCATCCCCCACCGGGCCCGGCTGGTCCCCGAGACGGGCCCGGTCTACCTGCTGATCCTGGACAGCGAGTGCGCGCAGAGCGTCGTCTGCGACGACCCGCCCCGACGGTGGAACAAGGACGTCGAGGGGTTCGAGCTGGCCGAGCGGTTCGACCGGTTCAGGCTGTACGCACCGACCGACGGCCAGTCCGGCCCGGAGGGGACCATCCGGGCGCTGCGGTCGCTCGGCCGTTCCTTCGGCCCCGACCTCGGCTACATCGAACGGTTCGCCGCGGCCTGGTTGCTCCAGCACGAGGGCCGGGCCGGCGAGGGCGAACGGCTGATCCAGCGGATGTACGACCGGGCCACCCCGGATGCGGTCGAGCGCATCCGGGGTGCCGAGGCCCGCAGGAACCTCGACCCGTTCGCCGGCTGACGCCCGCCCGTGCGCCGAGATCCGAGTGGATGGCCACGCCAGGTCCGCGTGATGACCAGGAAGTCGGATCTCGGCGTGGTCGGGGAGTCAGCTCTGCAGCACGACCGGGTCGCCGAGCGTGATCGCTCCCGGATGCACCACTTCGGCGAGCACGCCGATCGAGCCGTCGTTCGCGCGGGTGATCGTCTTCAGCAGGTCGGGATCGGCGTCGAGATCTCGGGTGGACGCGTTGACCATGACGCACCGGGGCATCGGCATCACCACCCGCAGCACGGCCTCCGGTCCGACCCGCACCTCGCGTCCGAGCCACCCGTCCTCAGCAAACCCCTCGAGGTCGGGGGTGTCCACGAGCAGGTTGCACCGCATCCGCCGGGCGTCGACGTCCGCCCTGTGGGCGCGGGCCAGCGCCGCGAGGGATGCTGTCGTCACCAGGTGCACAGGCCCGTCGTCGAAGTGCGAGACACCGTCCTCCGGCTCCAGACGCACCGGCCGCCCGACGTGGGTGCTGAGCGCCTCGTGCACCGCCGGGTCGTCGCCGCGTACGTCCGTGCCGTCCGGCAAGCCGATCACCGGCACGTCGCCGTCGTACCAGGCCACCAGGTCACGCAGGCCGTCCATGCGACGGAACCGGCGGCTGCTCTTGCCGCTGCCGAACCGTCCGTCGGGGTCGCGCACCGACCACCAGCGATCCATGTCCAGGCCTCGCTCGGTGACGTCGCAGCGCTCGAGCACCTCGCCCTCGACCGACTTGACCGGGTAGCGGCGCACCTCGGTGAGCGTGCCGGTCATCGGGGCCTCGCGAGGCTGTGGGTGAGCCACCAGGCATCCGCCTGGTCGCGGTGCAGCGCCAGCGCAGCGACCGGCCCGCTGGGCACGTGCACCTGGGTCGAGGCCAGGCCGAGCCGACGCTCCAGCGGTCCCTGACGCAGGCTGACTGACTGGATCTTCGCGCGCGGCACCACGTCGGTCCGGGTGGTGAGCATCCCGCGGCGGGTGACGACCACCCAGTCGTCGACGCCCACCGCGGCGTAGTGGCGTCCGATCGGATCCACCCAGCCGGCGCGCCGGGGTGGCCGGAGCATCGGCAGCGCCGCGAGGTCGACGCCGTGAACTCGCCGCATCAACGCCAGCACCTCGGCTTTCGTGGCCACCGGCACCAGGGCGGACTCGATCTGCTGGGCCTCGTCGTCGGGGCGGCCACCGACCCCGGCCACGGTCACGTCCATCCGGGCCCACCCGAACAGCCGCCACAGGATGGGCTCGACCACCACCAGTCCCTGGACGCGCCCCAGCGGGACCGTCTGCGAGCGCAGGGAAAGCAACCCGTTGCGGATCCGCAGGCCCTGTCCGGTGCCGGCGATGGTGAACCTGCCCCAACTCAGCATCTGCCGGACCCAGAAGCTCCCGACGGCGAGCGCTGCCCCCAGCACGACGGGCATCCCCAGGGGTGTGCCGGTGGCCGCTCCGACGACCACACCCAGCACAGCGAAGCCCAGAGTGGCGACGAAGCCGGTACGCAGCACCAGGCTGGCTGCCAGGCGTCCGGTGTCCACCGCGAACAGCGGCACCTCCGGCTGCTGCTCGGCGTCCGGCGCGGTGCCTGCGGTGCCGGTGCCCTTGCGGGCCAGCACCTCCTGGCGCAGCGCGGTCGCCTGCGCCAGCGGGAGGAACGCCAGCTTCACCGAGCCGTCGGAGCCGGCGACCTCGAGCTTCAGCTCGGCCATGCCGAGCAGCCGAGCCATGACCGGTTGCTGCACCTCGACCGCCTGCAACCGCTCGATCCGGACCCGGCGGGACTTGCGCATGATGAACCCGGAGTCGACGCGGATCTCGTCGCTGCTGATCCGAAAACGGGTGAACCACCAGGAGGCGGCGCCGAGCACGAGCCCGGCCAGCACCGTCACCCCGCCGGAGATCGCGACCTCCCAGCGGGCCAGGTCGCCGTCGAAGCTGCGGTTGACCAGCCAGCCGAGCCAGGCCAGCAGGAAGATGCCGCCGCGCAGCAGGGGCGTGACCGGGTGCACCCGCCGGAACGGCGCCTCCTGCTCGACCGCGTGCTGCTCCACGACCCGTTGTCCGGTCACAGACCGGCCGCCTGTGCCTCGCCGAGCGCGGTCAGCCGGTCTCGCAACCGGGACGCCTCATCCGCGGGGACACCGAGGATCCTCGCGTCCGTACCCGGTGCTGCCGTGTGCAGGGTGAGGCTCGCGATCGCGAAGCGTCGTTGCAGTGGACCGGAGCTGACCTCGACGAGCTGCATCCGCCCGTACGGCACCACTTCGAGCCGGCGTACCAGGATCCCGTGGCGCACGAACAGGTCCTCGTCGCGCTCGGCGTAGGCCCACGAGGCCGCATTGCGCGCCAGGCCCCAGAAAGCCACCGCGCCTGCGACGAGCACGGCCACCAGCACCGGTACCCACACCACGAGCAGCTCAGGAGACACCACCGCCGCCGCCAGTACGACCGCCACGACCGGGGCGACTGTCAGGCCCAGCACGGCCCGCCGCACGGTCGCGAGAGCGGGGCTGACAGCGACCCAGGGAGCCCCCGGGACGTCGAACACGGCGTCCATCTGCTCAGCCTAGCCAGCGGCACGGCAGGAAAGCCGGTCAGCGCTCGTCGTCGAGCCGCCTGCTGCGCTGCTCGACACCCGCGTCTCCGTAGGGGTACTCCGCCGCACCGGGGTCGCTCGCAGCGTCGAGCGTCGCCGTCTCCTCGGCGGAGAGGTGCATCCCGACCGCACCGAGGTTGCCGGCGAGCTGCTCGGTCGTCCGTGCCCCGAGAATGACCGACGTGACCGACGGCCGGTCCACAAGCCAGGACAGCGCCACCTGGGCCATCGGAACCCCCCGACCGTCCGCGACGGTGCGCACCGCGTCCACCACGTCCCAGGTGCGCTGCCGACCGCTGCGGCCGGCGTACGCCTCGACCCCCCGCTCCGGGTCCTCCCCCAGTCGGGTGGCGCCGGTGGGCCGCGTGTCCCGGGTGTATTTGCCAGTCAGCCAACCCCCTCCCAGGGGGGACCACGGCAGCAGCCCCAGCCCGTTTGCCGCCGCCGCGGGCACGATCTCCCACTCGACCTCCCGGACGAGCAGGTTGTACTGCGGCTGCAGCGTGACCGGCACCGCCAGGTGGCGGTACTCGGCGAGTCCCACGGCGCGCTGCAGCTGCCAGCCGGTGAAGTTCGACAGGCCGACGTACTGCGCCTTGCCGGCCCGCACAGCGTCGTCCAGGAAGCGCAGCGTCTCCTCCAGCGGGGTCAGCGGGTCCCAGCCGTGCACCTGGTAGAGGTCCACGGTGTCCACCCCGAGCCGGCGCAGGGAGGCGTCGAGCGCGGCGGTGAGGTGGCGCCGCGACAACCCCGCGTCATTGGGACCGTCACCCATCGGGAAACGCCCCTTGGTGGCCAGCACCACCTGCTCGCGGGCTCCCGGGCGCGCGGCCAACCAGCGGCCGACGATCTCCTCGGATGCGCCGGAGGTGTAGACGTCGGCGGTGTCCACGAGGGTCCCGCCGGCGGCCAGGAACGCGTCCATCTGCGCGTGGGAACCCGCCTCGTCGGTCTCGGCGCCGAACGTCATCGTGCCGAGCGCGAAGGTGGACACAGCGCTGCCGCTGCGCCCGAGCGTTCGGTGCTCCATGAGGTCTCCGTGGGTTGGCGGGACTCGGGTGGGTGGAACTCAAGCCCGGCGATGGGTCGTCCTGGTGGGTCCGGCTTCCCGCTCCAGGGATCGTACAACTCAAGGGTGGACGACTCGGCAGCTCGTCCTGAGCGACACCGTCGGGCTCAGGGCAGCAGGACCCAGCGTCCACGCGTGCCACCGCGCTCGAGTGCGCGGTGAGCGGTCGCCGCATCCGTGAGCGGAGCAGTGGCATGTACTCGCGCCTCGAGCTCGCCCGAGGCCAGCTGAGACAGCAGCCCCTGCAATCTGGCGCCGTCGTGGCGGACCCCGACCGCTTCGGTCGTGACGCCTCGCCTCGAGGCCGGCACCGATGGCGGCATGACACCGACGTAGTGTCCCCCGCCTCGCACCACCCGCACCGCGGTGTCGCCGAGCACGGCGGCATCGAGGACCGCGTCGTACGAGCCTTCGTCGATGTCCTCGATCATGGTCACCAGCCCGCTCGCGCCGGTGCGCTTGACGAATTCCCGGTCCGTCTCACGGGCCAACCCGTCGACGACCCAGCCCCTCGGAGCCGCCAACGCGACCGCGTAACCGCCGACAGCACCCGCGGCACCGGTGACCAGGAGGCGCCGCCCCGCGGCTGGTCCGAGCAGGTCGAGCGCCTGTGCAGCCGTCAGCGCGTTGAGCGGCAGGGTGGCCGCCGCAACGAGGTCAAGACCCTCGGGCACGACGGCCGCGGAGTCAGCAGGGACCACTACCTCGTCGGCGTACGTCCCGAGGGGCACGTCGAGGGCAGCGAGCAGGGCGACGACCGGGACGCCTACGGCCAGCTCCGAGTGGCGCTGCTCCACGCCGCTGCCGAGCGCGCTGACTGTTCCCGCCACGTCCCAGCCGAGGCCTGTGTGCTCGGGCTGTGCGATCCACCCGTGGTCGTGGAAGGCACCAGCGCGGGTCGCCAGGTCCACAGGGTTCACCGCGGCGGCAGCGACACGGATGCGGATCTCCTCGGGTCCTGGCGCGGGCGCCGGCGTGTCGATGAGCTGAAGGGCTTCCGGTCCGCCGGGAGCGGTGATGACAACGGCACGCATGTCGAAACCTTTCGGATGAGATGATCAGACGGCCTCCCACTCACTCTTGGTGCGCTACGCTCCATGAGCAAGTAGGCACCCAGAAGTGTGTAAGTCACCTGGAGTTCTGATGAACCCGACCATGACCGCTGCCCAGAGCCGCGCCCAGGCCAAACAGGAGTACGACGCCTACCTGGCGGCGTGCCCGAGCCGGCGACTGCTCGATCGCCTCAGCGACAAGTGGATCACGCTCGTCCTGTCTGCCCTAGGGGAACAGGACATGCGCTATTCGGAGTTGTCGCGGCGGATCGCGGGGGTGAGTCAGAAGATGCTGACCCAGACACTGAGACAGCTGGAACGCGACGGCCTCGTCACGCGGACCGTCACGCCCAGCGTCCCGGTGCAGGTCGACTACGCGATCACCGGCCTCGGCCGATCACTGCTGACGGTGGTCCATGGCATCAAGGAGTGGGCCGAGGAACACATGGATGAGGTCGAACGTCGCCGCGCGGCGTTCGACGAGGCTCACGGCACCGGCTGACGGGCGGCACCTGGTCCCGGGCCGGCGAGACTGTCACGCCGAGACCACATCACCCTGCTGTCCCGGTGCTGCCAAGAGTCCCGTCCTGGCCTGCGAGACGGTGGTCCACGGACTCAGCAGAGAACACGTCCTCGACGATCAGGCGGGCCGCTCCGACCACACCGGCCCGGTCCCCGAGGGAGCTGGTGAGGACCTGGAGGTCACGGGTGGCCAACGGTTGGGTCCGCTGAAAGAGGCTCTCCTTGAGGCTGACCATGAAGTGCTCGTGCGCCTCCACCAGATCGCCACCGATCATGAGCACCTGCGGATTGAGCAGACTGACGGCCGTGGCCAGCACACCCCCGAGCTGCATGCCTGCCTCGCGGATCAGTGCGACGGCCGCCGGATCTCGGTCGTTGGCAAGCGCAACCGCCTCTCGGCTGGACTCAACCGAGCGTCCCTGCTCACGCAGTCGGCGCGCAATCGCCCCACCGCTCGCCGAGGCGGCCAGACATCCACGTGCGCCGCAGGCACACAGCGGACCCGATTCCGGGTTGGCCAGCCGGACATGACCGATGTCGCCGGAACCACCATGGATCCCGCGCACGAGCCGACCATCGACCACCATGCCGGCGCCGATCCCGGTCGCCACCTTGACGAACAGCAGTGACGGGCACGAGGGCAGGGTGGAATGGAACTCGCCCAGAGCCATCACGTTCGCGTCGTTCTCCACGAAGCCTGGCACTCCGAAAGCCTGCTCGAGCCGCTCCCGGAGGGGATAGTCGTGCCAACCGGGCATGATCGGTGGTCGTATCGGCCGACCGACGCCGATGTCGATGGGTCCCGGAACGCCGATGCCGAGCCCCACGATCCGATGCTGCGCCAGGTCGCGCGATGCGAGCAGATCGCGCCAGCTCGACTCCAGCCACCCCAGCACCACGTCCGGGCCGTCGCTGATGCGAAGGCCTTGCTGGACCTCACCGAGGGTGCGCCCAGCCAGGTCGCACACTGCGGCGCGGGCATGGGTGGCGCCCAGATCGGCCGCCAGCACTGCGCCGTGTCCTTCGTCGAAGGCCAGCAGGGTGGCCGGTCGCCCACGTACGCCCGCCTCGACGCCGGACTCGTTGACGTAACCAGCCGCGACGAGCTGCCCGACCCGGGCGGCGACGGCGGAGCGGGACAAGCCGGTGATCTCGAGGAGGTCCCGGCGGGTACGCGCACGCCCCGTCCGGATCAGCTCGAGGAAATGTCCCGCACTCGGGCCGCCGGGACGCAACCGCACACCCTCGGTCGCGTCAGGAGGGCGGCGCTGCCCGGATGACCCCATCATCGGCGCACCCCTGGACGGCACTCGGACGGTAGTCTCGAGCAGACCTCACTGTCATTCGACGGGGAACCATGCACAGGCTCACGGCCTACGGGCATTCCTGGGTCCACGGTACCGGCGCGACCGAGTACGACCGCTGTCTGGTCACCCTGGCGGCCCGCGCGCTCGGCTGTGCAGCCGACAACCGCGGTGTCGCAGGAACGCTGAGCACCCAGACCGCCGAGCTGGCGTCCCGGCAACAGATGCCCGGCTCCACGATGTTCCTGCTGATGACCGGACTCAACGACGCCCGCTTGCATGGTTCGTGCGTCGCCGGCCTCGACCGGTTCTCCGCCGCGCTGTGTTCGATCTTCCGCACCTTCCGGGCCGCGAACCCCGCAGCCCTGATCGTCGCGGTCGAGCAACCTCACCTGCTGGACTACTCGCTGCACGCTCCGCACGACCGCGGTTCCGACGCGGACGTCGATGACTACAACAGGCGGCTTCGACGAATCGTCGACGGCCACCCCGCTGTGCTGCTCGCCACGGTCCGCGCATGGGATCCGCCAACGATGCTGGCCGAGGACACCGTTCATCCCAATGACGCGGGCCACGCCGAGATCGCCCGTGCTGTGGCCGAGGCCGTCGCGGACGTGCGGACATGACCAACCGCTCGACCTGCTGGTCCGGGCGGGGTACACCGTGTCGGTCGGCATTGGCTCAGTCGGCCCAGTCGCGGCCGAGCAGCAGGTCGAGTGCGGCAGCCGCACTCCAGGACTGGTCGAGGCTACCCAGTGCCTCGCCGCTGATCGGCTCGTAGTACTCCGCGAGAGCCCCGTCGCCGAGCTGGTCGAGGGTGGCGCGCCGCAAGGGGGCGGCACACTCGAAGGCGCCTCGTCGCGCGAGCGTCCAGGCGAAGAACCAGTTGATGACCGGCCAGCTCGGACCACGCCAGTACGCCCGCGGGCGGAAGTCCTGCGATGCCGGGCTGGTGGTCGGTAGGACGGGATGACGCAGCGAGGAGTGCCCGGTCCACCGTGCCGAGCTGAGCAGCCCGATCATCTCCTGCTCGGTCCCCGCCTGAAGACCGCCGCAGACGAGTGGGGCGAAGCCGGCAAGCGTCTCGGCCCCGAGGGGCCGACCGGTGCGCAGGTCGGTGTCCAGGGCGAGACCCGAAGCCGGGTCGACCGTCACGGCGACACCATGGCGGAAGCGCTCGGCGTACTCCTCGAGCTCGTCTGCTTCTGGTCTCCCCAGTCGACGCGACAACTCAGCAAGGGCGTCGTTGGCGGCTGCGAACACAGCCGACATGAAGACGTCGGTGGTCAGGAAGCTGGCCGACTCCTGGATGCGGGCGTCGTCGTACCTCGCGCGCTTGAGCTCCTCGACGATCCACAGATACCGGTCGTACTCCAGCTGCGTCGGACGCTGCGAGGGGTCGGCGACGACTGTCGTGTCGCGTCGACGGTAGGGCGGCAGGTCAGCACCGATCTCGACCCCCGCGTACGCCGCGTCCCAGCGGGGCGAATTGTCCATGCCGCTCTCCCACCCGTGGTAGATGGTGAGCAGACCGGCGCCCGAGGGGTCGCGGTGGCGGACGAGATACCGGTGCCAGGCCAGCATTCGTGCGTAGGCGCTGGGCAGCCATCTGTCCACCACGGCTGCGGCCTCGCCGCCACGGTGCCCAGCAACCTGAGCGATGCGCTCGACCGCGAGCGCGTGCACCGGCGGCTGGCAGATCCCGCTGGTGCGCGGCGCCCGCGGGGCATCCTCGCTGTGGTCCGCGCAGGCCCAGCGGTCAGGACCCGGGAAGTACCCCTCCTCGGCCGGGTCGAACACGATGTGGGGCAGCATCCCGGTACGCCACTGCCCGGCGAACAGGGTGTCCAGCTCCAGGCAGGCGCGTCGCACATCGACATGAGCCAGTCCGACGGCGACAAAGGCGGCATCCCAGCTCCACTGGTGTGGGTACAGGTCAGGTGCGGCCCGCGTCATGGTCCCGGCGCTGTTGCCTCGCAGGACGTACGCCGCACGGCAGGCCAGCTCTCGCGGGTGCAGGGAGTTCTCGGTCATGCCGGCGCACTCGGGTCGCGAAAGTCCAGCACGACCTGCAGCGCATCCTCTGGGCGTTCGTCCAACAGCGCGTAGGCCGACGCCACATCGCGCACGGGTAGGACATGGGACACCAGTGAACGGACATCGATCTCTCCGTCTTCGACCAGAGCCATGAAGACCTGGTGCAGGCGCTCGACGTCCCACCGCCCGGCGAGCCCGCTGGGCAGGCCGCCGATCTGCGACGCGATGATCTGCACCCGGTTGAGGTGGAACTCCCCACCGAGATGCAGCCCCACCCCCTCGCCCTGGTAGAAGCCCGCGGCAACGACTCGGCCGCCCACGGCTACGGACCGCACGGCTTCGTGCAGCGCCCGGTAGGAACCGCTGATCTCGATGGCCACGTCCACGCCCGCTGCAGTGGCGTGCAGCTTGACCGCCTCGGCCACCTCTCCCCGGGCAGCGTCGACCAGGTGCCGGGCACCGAAGGTCTCGGCCAGTGCCAACCGTGCGGCCAGCGCGTCGACAGCCACCACCTTCGTACCGCTGAGGGTGGCCAGGCGGGTGGTCAGCAGTCCGAGCACCCCCTGGCCGAAGACGGCGACGTTCTCGCCGAGGTGCAGCTCAGCCGAGGCGACCGCGTTCAGCGCGATCGCACCCACCCGTCCGAAGACGCCGACCAGGGGGTCGACGTGGTCGGGCAAGCGCCTACCGGCGAGTGTTGCTGCCGTCAGTACGGCCTCACTGCGGTGACCCCACACCCCGTAGACGCGGTCCCCGGGAACCACGTGGTCAGCATCGACATCACTGGCAATATCACTGGCGATCTCGACCACCTCACCGACCTCGCTGTACCCCCATCCGGTGACCGGGTAGGAGAACGTGCGAGTTCCGTGCGTGAACAGCCGCCGCTGATCGTCCCACCGCTTGTTCAGGTACACGTTCGAGCCACGAAAGGCCGTCAGCTCGGTTCCTGCGGAGATGCCGGAGTACAGCGTGCGGACCCGGACATGACCGGGCGCCAGCGGCTCTGGCTCGTACTCGGCGACATCCACGGTGCGAGGGGCGGTGAAGCGCACCACGACCGGATGTGGCCGTCCAGGCGCGGACACGGGAATCATGGGCAGCCAGTCAATACACCTGCCTTATGCCTGTCAACAAGCACATTGGGTCTTGTCAACGCCATAAAGATGCAGTTCACTGGCGCGTGTCGAGCCGAGGAGCCTCCCATGCCAAGCACCAGACGACGTACCGCAGCGGCCGCTGCCCTCGCCATGCTGGCCCTGTCAGCCTGCGGTGGAGGCGGGTCGGACGCCGACGCCGACTCGATCACGGTGTGGACCACGGACACCCTGCCGGACCGGGTGGCGGCGACCAAGGAGATCATCAGCGCCTTCACCGAGGAGACCGGCATCGACGTTGAGCTGGTCGGAGTCTCCGAAGACCAGTTCATCCAGACTCTGACCTCAGAGGCTGCTGGCGGGGAACTGCCGGACGTGATCGGGGGCATGTCCCTGGGGTTCGTACGCACGCTTGCGGCCAACGAGCTGCTGGACACCGACGCGAACGCGGCGGTCGTCGAGGCGCTGGGAGCCGACACGTTCTCACCGGAGGCATTGGCGCTGACCAGCGACGGCGACGCGCAGCTCTCGGTGCCCAGCGACATCTGGTCGCAGCTGCTGATCTACCGCACGGACCTGTTCGAGCAGGCCGGCCTGCAGCCGCCCGAGACCTACGACGACATCCTCGCCGCGGCAGAGGAGCTCGACGCCGGCAAGGTAGCCGGCTTCGTGGGGCCGACCTCCCCCGGCGACACGTTCACCCAGCAGACGTTCGAGCACGTCGCACTCGCCAACGGCTGCCAGCTGGTCGACGACGCGGGAGAAGTCGTCCTCGACAGCAGCCAGTGTGTCGGCGCCTTCGACTTCTACGGCGAACTCGTCACGAACTACTCCGTCCCCGGCGTCCAGGACGTGGACACCACCCGGGCGGCGTACTTCGCGGGAAGGACGGCGATGATCGTGTGGTCGACGTTCATCCTCGACGAGATGGCCGGCCTGCGCGACGACGCCCTGCCCAGCTGTCCCGAGTGCCGCCAGGACCCGGCCTTCCTCGCCGACAACAGCGGCTTCGTCACCTCGCTGCAGGGCCCCGACGGTGAGGCGCCGGCCCAGTTCGGTGAGGTCGTCTCCTGGGCCATCCCGACCGGGTCGGCGACCGAGTCGTCCCAGCAGTTCGTCGAGTTCCTGATGAGCGACGGCTACGAGGACTGGACGGCGATCGCACCGGAGGGCAAGTTCCCGGCGCGCCCGGGCACCGAGGAGGATCCTCAACAGTACGTCGACACCTGGGACACGCTGCCGGTGGGCGTGGATGAGAAGGCACCATTGGCGGACTTCTATCCCCCCGAGGTCCTCGAGGTGCTCCGCACCGGTCCGGAAGACTTCGAGCCCTGGGGGATCACCCAAGGCCAGGGAGATCTGGTCGGCGCTCTCCTGGGTGAGCTACCCGTCCCACAGGCCGTGGCCGCGCTGGCCAGTGGGGAGGTCGACGCCCAGACCGCCGCCGAGGACGCCGCGCAGGACGTGCGGTCGATCCAGGAGTCCTTGCAGTGAGTCGACGCAAGCCCCAGGTGTCGCTGGCGCGCAGCGACGCCCGGGCCGGGATCGCCCTGATCTCGCCCACGCTGGTCATCGTCATCTTCATGGTGGTGCTGCCGATCCTGTGGACGGTGATGCTGGCCTTCCGGCCGTTGTCGCTGCTCAACCTGATCGCCACCGGGTTGTTCGGGACGGACTTCACGCTCGACAACTTCCGGACCGTCCTGAACGAGGGCGGCTTCGTCGAGTCGCTGGTGACGACGCTGGCGTACTCGGTCCTCGGCACCGCATCCGCCATCGTGATGGGGCTCGTCGCCGCGTTGGCGCTGCGCCGGAGCTTTCGCGGGCGGACCTTCGTACGGGCAGCGATGCTGCTGCCGTACGTCGCTCCGGTGGTGGCTGTCACGTTCGTTTGGCGAACCATGCTCGACCCGCAGTTCGGGATCGTGAACCACTGGGGGACGCGGCTGCTCGGCTGGGACGAGCCGATCGCGTTCCTGAGCCAACGCAGCAGCGAGGTCTCGCTGTTCGGTCTCGAGTTCGGCGTCCCCACGGCCTTGTTCTCGGTTATCGCGTTCGAGGCGTGGCGCTCCTTCCCGTTCGCGTTTCTCTTTCTGATGGCCAGGCTCCAGGCGGTCCCGGCGACCATCGAGGAGGCCGCCCAGGTCGACGGCGCCACGCCGTCGCAACGCTTCCGCTACGTGCTGCTCCCCCAGCTGCTCCCGACCATCGCCGTGCTGTCCATCCTGCGCTTCATCTGGACGTTCAACAGCTTCGACGACATCTACCTGCTCACCGGCGGCGGAGCGGGCACCGAGGTCGTGAGCGTGCGAGTGTTCAACTTCCTCACCGCGCGTGGAGACATCGGTCTGGCCTCCGCCCAGGCTCTCGTCCTGGCAGCGATCCTCGCCGTGTTCGTGGGCATCTTCTTGTGGCGGTTCGCCCCCAAGGAGGAGAAGACCTGATGGCGACCCAGACGCGACAGCCCTCTGCGCTGGAGCCACACAAGGCCACCCGAGACCGGCGGTGGACCAGGGACGCCGTGGAGAACCGCGTGTTCGGGGTGCTCCGCTGGGTGGTCATCGCCGGGCTCCTGGTCATCACGGTGTTCCCCTTCTACTACATGGCGTTGCTCTCCGTCCGAGCCCTCGACGAGGTGCTGCAGGACGCGGGAGCACTGTGGGTCTCCCCGTCGGAGATCAATCTCGGCACCTACACCAGCGTGCTGTCATCGCCGGACTCCGGAGGTCAGGGATTCCTCATCTTCATGCGCAACAGCGCCGTGGTCGCCCTCGGAACGGTGGCGCTCACGCTGCTGGTCGCCCTCCCGGGCGCCTACGCCGTCAGCAGGCTGGAGTTCTTCGGTCGGCGACAGATCAGCGTGCTCTTCCTCGCCGTCTACCTGTTCCCGGGCATCCTGCTCGCCGTCCCGCTGTTCGTCTTCTTCACCCGCATCGGCCTGCGAGGCACGTTGGTCGGGTTGCTGATCGTCTACGTCTCCCAGATCGTCGCGGTCTCGATCTACATGCTGCGCAACTACTTCGACACCATCCCCGAGAGCCTCGAGGAATCTGCTGCCCTCGACGGCTGCGGCCGACTGGGCATCATGTGGCGGATCAGCTTGCCGTTGGCGATGCCGGCCATCGTGGCCAATGCGCTGTTCGTGTTCATGATCGCCTGGAACGAGTTCCTGTTCGCGCTGCTGTTCCTCGTCGCGGACCGCGAGAACTGGACGGTGTCGCTGGGGCTCTCCCAGCTGGCCGGGAGCATCGAGATCCCGACCACTGTGCTGATGGCGGGGTCGGTCATCCTGACCGTCCCGATCATCGTGATCTTCTTCCTCAGCGAACGGTTGCTCACCGAGGGGCTCACGGCCGGCGCGGAGAAGGGCTGACAACACCATCGCCGCCGGCAGCCGTCCCGAGGTCGACCTGCGCGCGCACGTTCTTGGCCTGCTCGAGCGGCACTGGGACGGCGAGCAAGGGTTCTGCGTGCCCAATCCCGCGACCTACCCGCACCTGTGGCTGTGGGACTCGTGCTTCCATGCAGTCGTGTGGGCACACCTGGGCGACGAGCGCGCGTCGCGTGAGCTCGAGGCCGTCCTGGAGGGTCAGCTGTCCGACGGGTTGGTCCCGCACATGCGCTACGGGGGGCAGGCCCCGGACACCTGGCTGGGCCCGCTGCGCACCACCTCCTCGCTCGCACAACCGCCGATGTTCGGCCACGCGGTCAAGGTGCTCTTGGCGCACGGCATCACTCCCTCGCCGCAGGTCGTCTCCAGGGCACGGCGGGGCCTGGACTGGCTGTGGACGCATCGCCGTACGGAGCTGGACCTCCTCTACGTCGTCCACCCGTGGGAGACAGGCAACGACCACTCCCCCCGATGGGACGGCTGGGGAGCGCCCGGCAGGACTCGCGACGACTACGACCGGGCGGCCCGGACGGCGTGGAACAAGCTGCGCATGGGTGACGTGACCTTCCACGACGACGGCGCCGCTGCCTGGTCCTCGGCCTTCGTCGCCTGCCCGGCCGGCTTCAACGCCTACGTCGCCTTCAACCTGGCCGAGCTGGCACAGGTCCTCGACGACCCCACGATGGCCGAGCGCGCGCGACGCATCGCGACCGCGATGGACGAGCACCTGTGGGACGACGAGCAGAGCCTGTGGGCCGACCTGGCTCTCGTCGGCGGCCATGGTTCGCTCGACGCGACGCCGATCAGCGACGGCGTGATGGGTGCACTGGTGACCTCGGACGCCGGGCGGGCCGAGGCGGCGCTGGCGCAGCTGGAGCTGCCGCACCGGTTCGGTGCCCGGTTCGGGCCGACGAACGTCGCGCGGTCCCACCCCGCGTACGACCCCGGGATGTACTGGCGAGGCGCTGCCTGGCCACAGCTGAACTATCTGCTCTGGTTGGCGCTGCGGCGCTGGCAGCGGTTGGACGAGGCGACTGCCCTTGCCCTGCGTACGCGTGGGTCAGCGGTGCGCAGCGGCTGGGCGGAGTACTGGGACCCCGAGACCGGCGCCGGCCTCGGCGCGGTTCCGCAGTCGTGGACCGGTCTGGCGGTCGCGATGACGGTGGAGGGGTGAGGAGGACTCGTGCCCTCACCTGACTGGCAGCTCGTCCCGGACTACCGGCCGAGGTTCCCCCGGGGGGATCGGCTCGGGATCGGCATTCTGGGGTGCGGTGAGATCGCACAGAAGGCGCACCTCGTGGCCTACGACAACTACGACCTCGACGTGGTGGGGGTGTGGAGCCGTACCGCCGCGACGACGGCCACTGTCCCGCAGCAGTTTCCCTGCGCCCGCCGTGTCTTCGGCACCGCCGAGGAACTGCTGCACGACCCCGAGGTCCAGATCGTGGACATCGCAACCCGTCCCGAACAACGGCTCGAGTGGCTTGCAGCTGCGGTCTCCGCAGGCAAGCACGTGCTGGCGCAGAAGCCGCTGGCGACCGACCTGGCGGCCCTGACTCCCGTGCTCGAGGAGGCCGATCAGCGGGGGGTGCGCGTCGCCGTGAACCAGAACGGTCGCTGGGCGCCGGCGTGGCGGCTCGCCACGCTGCTCGTGGACGCCGGGGTGGTCGGGACCGTGGTCGGCGTCACGCAGCTGCACGACAAGCCGCTGCCCCCGATCGCCGGCACCCGGTTCGACGAGATGGCACACATGATCATCACCGACTACCTGATGCACTGGATCGACATCACTCGGTGCTGGCTCGCCGGCAAACAGGTGGAGACGGTGCAGGCACGCGACCGCCGCACACCGGGGCAGCCCGGCGCCGCACAGAACCCGTGGTCTGCGACCGTGCAGATCCACTGCTGCGACGGCGCCGACGCGCTGGTGCGCGTCGTCGGCGATGTCCGCACCCGCAGTCCCGCCTGCCCGTTCTGGATCCACGGCACCGAGGGCACGATCCGCGGCTCAGTCCTGGGCGGGTCGGACTTCGTCGAGCTGGAGCGCGACGGCACGCAGATCCGCTACGCGCTGGACGGGGAGTGGTTCGTGGACGGTTTCGCCGGCGCGATGGGCGAGCTCATGTGTGCCATCGCCGAGGGCCGTGAGCCCTTCCACTCGGCCGCCCACAACGTGCCGTCATTGCGGCTGATGCTGGCTGCCCGTGACTCGGCCGAACGGGACGGTGCCGCGGTGTCCATGGACCGGCTCCAGCTCTGATCGTGGCGGGTTCTCGATGACATTCGCATCGATCGACGAGATGGACGTCTCGCTCGAGCACGGCAGCGTCTACGAGCACGGTTGGCAGAGCTGGAGCCCGACGTCGACCTACTCGATGTCGCAGATCTCCCCACGACCAGAGCAGGGCTGGCAGCACCTGATGCGCTTTCGACCCGAGACTCCGGCCGCGCCACATGGCTTCCAGGCCGAAGGCCTCCTCGTCGTCGACCCAGGGACGGGCAGCCCGTCGAAGGTGTACACCGCCCGGGACCCCCGCCAGGAGGTGCCGTCGATCCGGGCGCAGCTGGTGGGGAACCGGCTCGTCATCGCAGCGGACGCTCCGGTCACCGTCGAATCCACTGCGGCCGGAATCGAGCCGGCACTGGCCCGGTTCGGGGGTCAGAGCACAGCCCGGCTCGGCGCCGGCGCACCGCGCACCGCACCCACGGTCTGGTGCTCCTGGTACCACTACTTCCTCGACGTCACCGAGGACGACATCGTGGAGAATCTCGCCGGCATCGACAGCCACCGGCTACCCGTCGACGTCGTACAGATCGACGATGGGTGGCAGGCAGGCGTCGGGGACTGGCTCGAGCTGTCAGGCCGGTTCTCCTCGCTGTCGGGCCTCGCTGCCCGAATCATGGACAGCGGCCGCCGCGCGGGGATCTGGGTGGCGCCGTTCGTCGTCGGTTCGCGCAGCGTGCTGGCCCGTGAGCACCCGGACTGGCTGGTCGGCGAGGCCGGGTGGAACTGGGGACAGGACCTGCTCGGCCTCGACCTGACCCACCCGGGTGCGCGCGACTACGTGTGGTCGGTGTTCCGTCGGCTGCGGGAGGCCGGATACGACTACTTCAAGCTCGACTTCCTGTACGCCGGAGCGCTCGCCGGCAGGCGGTACGCGGACCTGACCGGCGTGCCGGCGTACCGCTCGGGACTGGACCTGATCCGCGACGCCGTGGGGTCGGAGTCCTACCTGGTCGGCTGCGGGGCCCCGATCCTGCCCAGCGTCGGGCTCGTCGACGCGATGCGGGTGGCGCCCGACACGTACCACCCCACCGATGCCGAGGACGAGCAACGCAGGCTGCGCGGACGCAGCTGTGTGATGGCCCGCGCGTGGCAGCACGGCCGGTTCTGGGTCAACGACGCCGACTGCCTGGTCGCCAGGCCGTCGTTCGCCGCCCGACGGGAGTGGGCGCAGATCATCGAGAGGTACGGCGGGTTGCGCTCCGCCTCGGACCGGATTGCCGATCTCGACGACTGGGGCATGGAGACCACCCGACGCCTGCTGGCCACAGCGCCGCCCCCGACACCGTTCCCGCCGGGCCGCTGAGCGATGCCCGCCGAGGCGCCGGCAAGGTCAGGCCGGCAGCGCCGGATGTTCGTCCCCGGCGACCAGGTCACCGATCGCGTGGCCGTGCAGCCACTTCGCCAGGTCAACCTCCTGCTCACGATTGGTCGGATCGGCGACCCGGACATCGGCGGCCACGTAGATGACGGTCATCACCTCACGGAGGATCTCACTGTTGTTGGGTCGGGCGCGGTGCAGCGTCCACCCGGCGTGGAACGTGGCGTCGCCGGCCGCCATCCGCCCGGGCTCGTACACCGGAAACCGGCCGTCGGTGAGCAGCTGCTCGAAGAACTCGTCGGACTCGTCGGAGATCACGTGCTCCCCGAGCGCGCGCTCGCGCCAGGAGCCGCTGGCGAAGCTGAGGCCACCCATGTCCGCTGCGACGTCAACGAGCGGCATCCACATCGTGATGGTCAGGTCCGTATCGAACGGCCAGTAGAGGCAGTCCTGATGCCACGGCGTGGGTCCGCCGCCGGGCTCCTTGTACAGCGCCTGGTCGTGGTAGATCCGCACCTGATCGACGCCGAGCAGTCGGGCCGCCACCGCCGCGAATCGGTCGGCAAGCACGAACCTGGCCACTACCTCGTCGTGGCGCCACAGGTTCGCCACCTGGACGAAGGCCTTGCCGTAGGTGTCGCGCTGTTCCAGTGGCAGGGTCTGCGCACCATGCCGACGGGTGGCGTCGCCGATGATCTGGCGGTAGGCAGTGACTTCCGGTGGCGACGCCAGGCCCTGCACGAGGGTGTGACCGTCGCGTCGGTATCCCGCGACCAGCGCATCGTCGAGGTCGTGGCGGCTGCTGAGGTCCGGCAGATGAGTACGGGTGGACGACATGTCTGAGGAAATCCCTTTCGGGTACGTTGTGGTTGGTGGACAACCCAAGGGTATGGCGTTTATATGGCCGAGTAGGAGAAGGTTCTGGGCAGGCGGGTACGTGATGGTAAAGTTCTCACGTCATGACCGAGGGCCGCGCACGGGTCAGCTACCGAGGCGTAGCCGGGCGCCTGGGCCGAGTACGCATGCTCGGTCGTGTCGAGGGCGGTCGGGGTGTGCACAGTCCGGGTCTCAGACGCTTCGACGGCTACGCCGTGGTACTCGTATTCGGCGGCGCCGGCCGCTACCAGGACCCGGCTCATGACCTGCTGCTCGAGCCCGGTGATCTCGTCCAGGTCCTCCCCGGTCACCCCCACTGGTACGGCGTCACGCAGGGCACGTGGAACGAGGCGTATCTGGCGTTCGACGGTCCGGTCTTCGACCTGTGCGCCCGGGCCGGGCTGGTCGACGTCCGGCGGCCGGTACGCCGGCTGCGTCCCCTCGAGTACTGGCTCGACCGGATCGACATGTTCCGCACCCGTCGTCCGCCGACGACCACTACGGGTGCCGACGCCGAGGTGTGCGACGTCCTGCGCCTGCTCATCGACATCGCCGCCCAGAACGCCGAGGTGGCTCGCGCGACCGAAAAATCCCGCCGCGGTGGCGGCTGGCTGGCGGAGTCACGTGCGCTGCTGGCGACCGATCTCGCGGAACCCATGCCACTGCCCGACATCGCGCAGGCGGTGGGCATGTCCTACGAGTCGTGGCGCAAGCGATTTGCGGCCGAGACGGGCGTAGCACCCGCCCGATTCCGGACCTTGCGCCGCATCAACGCCGCAGGCGACCTGTTGCAGCGCACGACCCTCACCAACCGGGAGATCGCGGCCAGCCTCGGCTTCAGCGACGAGCACCACCTGGCCAAGCAGTTCCGGCGGACGACCGGCACGACGACGAGGGAGTTCCGGCGAGGCACCGGCTGACGACGCCCCATTTCCACCGTCGTGCGCAGTTGCGCGGGGCCGCGCGGGGCCTCAGCCGTCGAAGAGGTTGCCGGGCAGGCCGAACGTGTCCAGCCCACTCACCCGCAGGACCGACCCGTCCAGCGACCCGTCGCCCGGGTCGAGGCCCTCACGCGCCGATGTGACGAACAACGTCGCCGCTCCGGGGCCGCCGAAGACGCAGGACGACGGCTGCGTCACCGGAAGAGCGAGCCGCTCACGGGTCTTTCCGTCGGGCGTGACTCGCACGACCTGGCTGCCCCCCCACAGCGCGATCCACAGGTTGCCCCTGGCGTCGACGCACAGACCGTCGGGCTGCCCCGCACCTTCGGGGAAGCGCGCGAGCACCCGCCGCCGGCTCAGCACGGCCGTATCCGGGTCCGCGTCGAAGGCGAGCACGTGGCGCTCGACAGTGTCGACGAGGTAGAAGACGGCCCCGTCGGGACTCCATCCCAAGCCGTTGGGCAGGGTCAGGTCATCGAGGACCACCTGCGTGGTCCAGTCCGGGTGCAAGACGTGCAGCGCTCCGCCGCCGGGCGCGAACTCCATGTCGGTGCTGCCCGCCCACAGCCTGCCCCGCGAGTCGCACGCGGCATCGTTCATCCGAGCGCCGGGCCCCAGGAGGTTGTGCCGCGCACGGTACGTGCCATCGAGATCGACCTCAGCGAAGCCGTCGGACGTTGCGGCCACGAATCCACCGATGCGCCGGGGCACTGCGGCGCCGACGAGCCAGGGCAGTTGCAGCGTACGGGTGTTCTGGGTGTCCAGTGCGGTGGAGTGAATCTGTCCTGCCAGGATGTCGACCCAGTGCAGGAGCTGTGCAGCGCCGTCCCAGTGCGGACCCTCACCCACCCGCGCCCGCGCAGGCACCGCGACGTCGACCACGGTCACCAGGTGACCCCTGCCGGGTCCTCCGGATCGGCCCAGACCGTGTTGGGGACCAGCGGGTACCAGCCCGGGCGTCCAGGATCCCGGTCGTACGGATACCCACCCTCGACCCGGTAGCGCTCGGCGTACTCGTCGACCTTGTCCCGATCCAGGTCCACGCCCAGCCCGGGTGCTCGCGGGACCTCGATCCTGCCGCCGGAGCAGCGCATCTTGCCGCCGGCGATCACGTCGTCGACCAGGTGATGGTAGTGCGCGTCCGCGGAGAAGGTCAGGCCGGGCAGCACAGCCCCGAGGTGCAGCATGGTCGCGAGCTGGACACCCAGCTCGCCCGACGAGTGGACGGCCACCGGGAGCTGAAACGTCTCGCAGACACCGGCAGCCTTGACACAGGGACGGATCCCGCCCCAGAGCGTCGTGTCGAGGAGGATGACATCGACGGCCGGTGCCAACACGTTGGCGGCGAGCTGCTCGAAGTTCACCACCGCAGTGTTGGTCGCGAGCAGCAGCCCGGGTCTGCGCAGCGCGCGCATGCCGTTCATCCCCCAGGTCGGGTCCTCGAGGTAGTCGTTGTCGAGGTCGGCTATCCCGGCCACGACCTGCTCGCTCTGCGCGAGCGACAACGCGCAGTTCGGGTCGTAGCGGAAGCGGTCGCCTGGCAGTGCGGCCGCCAGCGCGCGGTAGCAGTCGACCTCGTAGGCCGGTTCGAAGACGCCGCCCTTCAGCTTGTGCGAGGTGAAGCCGTGTTCGTCCTTGAGCAGGAGCGCGTGCTCGACGAGCTGCTCGGGGGTACGGACCTCCCCCTGACCGGTCAGCGGGTCGGCGTACCTGAAGAACAGGTAGCTCGCGAAGTCGACGTGGTCACGCACGCGGCCGCCGAGCAGATCGTGGACCGGCACCCCGAGCCGCAGGCCTACCAGGTCGAGGCAGGCGAACTCGACGGCCGCGTGCAGCTGGGTGCGGTCGTTGTACAGCGAGGAGGTCGGGTTGCAGATCTTGAAGCGGAGCGCCTCGAGATCGAACGGGCTGTGACCGACGAGGTACGGCTTGAGACCGTGCACCGCCGCCTGCGCCGACTCACCACCACCACCGAGCTCGCCGAGACCGACGAGACCGTCGTACGTCTCCACCTCGACGAGCGTGCGGATGAACCGGCCCCAGTGCGCGCCTGCCGCGTGCCGCAACGGGGCCTCGAGGGGCACGGCGACCGTCGTCGCACGGATGTCGCGGATGGTGAAGTCCCGCGGATTCGGCACCGGACTCATTCGGGCAGCACCACGCCGGCGCTCGCGAGCAGACCGCCGTCGACCGGCAGGGCGACCCCGGTCACAAAGCTCGCCCGATCACCTGCCAGGAACGCGACCACCTCGGCCACCTCCTCAGGCCGCGCGACTCTGCCCAGCGGATGGGAATGGCCCCAGTCACTGATCAGCCGGTCGCCCGCGTCCTCGTCGCCACCCAGCAGTACGGCAGCCTGGCGGAGCATGGGCGTGTCCACCGACCCCGGGCAGACGGCGTTCGCACGGATGCCGTTGCTCGCCTCGTCGACTGCCAGCGACCGTACGAACGCGGTCAGGCCGCCCTTGCTCGAGACGTACGCCGCGACTCCTCGTTGTGCCACGAATGCCTGCACCGATGAGATGACGACCACCGAGCCGCTGCCTCGTGCTCGCAGCTGGGGAAGGGCGGAACGGACGGTCAGGAAGCAACCGCGCAGGTTGACGTCGAGCACCTCGTCCCACCCCGTGGTGGTGGTGTCAGCAGCCGAGCCGTAGCGCTGGATGCCCGCGGCCGTGACCACGATGTCCAGCCCGCCGTGCGCGCGCACGGCGTACTCCACGAGATCATGCACCTGCTCGTCAGAGCTGACGTCGGCGGCCAAGCCGCCGATCCGGCCCTGCGCGCGGGTGCCGATGTCGGCGACTGCCTCGTCAATCTCACCTGCGTCCAGACCGGAGATGACCACGTCCGCACCGCGCGCGCACAGCATTGCCGCCACTGCTCGTCCGATACCGCTGGAGCCTCCCGTCACCAGGGCGGACTTCTCGGCGAACTCCTCGGCGAACTGCTCGGTGAGCTCCATCGCGTCCCTCCGTCATGCACTGGTCTCTACCCGACCTGCGGCATGGCTGCATACCAGTATTTCAGCCATGCTCACTCCTGTCGCCCGGGGCGCAGCCGGCGACCGCACGTCGGACCGCATCTTCGCCGACCTCTTCAACGCTCAGTTGCCGAGGCGCAGTTCATCCGGGAGACGCTCGAGGTGGCTGTGTACCGAGACGCGTGTGTCGTCGACCACCGTGACGTGACCCGCATGCGGGAACTGGTACAGCTGCAGGCAACCGCTGCCGACGCGCATGACCTCGGTGCCTTCTTCGGTACGCCGGATCAAACCGCAGCTGGACCGGGTGCGTCGGCTCGGGCTTCCGGAACCCGGCCTCTTCGGTGTGCTGATCGCCGACCACACCCGGATCACTGACTCGGTCGCACAGGGGGACTTCCGGAGCGGGGAGGAGCACATGCGTGTCCACTGCCGTCGCGTCCTGGAGGACGCTCAAGCCTTGAGGACGAGGTACCCGCACTACTTCTCGGTGCCCTCGCCAGCGACCGATCGACTGCACGGCGCAGAGTGGGATCGCGTCTTCGCGGTGAACGCCCGAAGCCTGTTGGCGGGGCTGAGTCACGCTCAGAGCAGGCCCTCCTCTTCCAGGTACGTCGTAGCGACGTCCTCGGGACGTTGGCGCTCCACGTCGACCTGGACGGTCAGCGCGGCGAGGTCCTCGGTGGTCAATGTCGCCGAGATCTCGTTCAGCAGGTCGGCGACCTCCTCGTTCTCCTCGATGAACTCGGTGTTGGCGGCCGGCACCAGGTTCTGTGCGGGCTGGATCCCCATGTCGTCCTCGAGCAGCACGAACCCTGCCTCGCTCAACGTGCCGTCGCTGGTGCCGCTCTGGCCGAGCTGGGCCTCGCCGCTCTCCACGGCGCTCTTGGTCGCCGGCTCGCCGTACCCGAGCGGCAGCACCTCCGCGATGTCGATGCCGTAGACGTCCTCGAGACCGGCCTCGCAGTCGGGGCGGCCCTCGCAGTCCGGGGCAGCGGCGAGCACGACCGGCTCGCCGAGCTCGGCGAGGTCGGACAGCGTGGTCAACGAGTTCTCCTGGGCGAACTCCTCGGTGACGAAGTAGGCGTTGGCGTCGGCGGCCTCTGACGGCTCGAGCAGGGTGATGCCCGCCTCCTGCGCCAAAGGCTCAAGTGCGCTGAGCGTCTCCTCGGCGTCGCTGGTAGTGATCGACTCGGCGTCCTCGCCGTTGGCTTGCACGTTGAGGAAGTCTGCGATGCCCGCGACGTACTCGGTGGCGACGTCGTACTGACCGGAGCCGAGGTCGTCGATGTAGAGGTCGCGCGTCCCGACCAGGGTGGCGGAGACGTCGTAGCCGGCGTCCTCCAGAACCGCGGTGTACATCGCGGCCATCAGCTGGGTGCCGGCGAAGTTCTGACCGGTGATGCTGACCGAACCGCCGCCACCGCCCCCGCCGTTGCTGCCACCGCTGCCACCGCTGCCGGCGTCGTCGTCGGACTCCTCGAGCGACTCGCCTCCACAGGCCGTCGCGAGCAACAGCCCTGCGGCCGCGAGTGTGGCGAACTGTAGACGTCTGCCCATGCGGCACCACCTAGTCTGTGTCCCGTGGGCGGACCCACGCGTGTCGGGTGGCACCGGCGGGCGCCATGGGTCTCACCTCAGCACCGGGGTCCGACAACGGCAAGCCCAGCGGACCCCAGGTCAGGATCGTTGTCGCTTCGCAACCCGCATCGGGTCCAGCCGGCGCTCCGCGAGGACCGACAGCCCCTCCAGGATCAAGGCGCCGATCGCGACGAGCAGCGCGCCGGCGAAGACCTGTGAGGTGCGCTGGTTGGCGAAACCGGCGGTGATGATCCGACCCAGTCCGGGTCCGGCCACCAGTGCCGCGATCGTCGCCGTCGCCCACACCTGCACCAGCGCCAGCCGGAGCCCGGTCATCACGACCGGGAACGCCAGTGGCAGCTCCACGGTGCGGAACACCTGCCACTCGCGCATCCCCATCCCCCGGGAGGCCTCCACCACGTCCCTGTCGACCTCGCGTACGCCGACGTACGCGTTGGTGATGATCGGCGGCAGCGAGAACAGCACCAGCGCGATCAGCGTGGCCAGTCCGGCGCGACCGAACGGTCCGAGCTGCTCCGAGCCGACCGGTCCGAGCGCCAGCACCAGCAGCACCGCGAAGACCGGGATCGCCCGACCGATGTTGGACACGTTCACCGCCAGTGTCCCACCACGACCGCGGTGGCCGAGCCAGAGCGCGAGGGGCAACCCGATCGCGGCCGACAGCAGCAGCGCGGCGGCGGTGAGCAGCAGCTGCTGGCCCAGGTAGGCGCCGATGCCCTGCGGCCCGCTCCAGCTGGAGCCGTCGGTGAGGTAGTCGAAGGCGTCGCTCAGCACGTCAGCTCCTCCCGGTCCGCGTCCACGGGGTCAGTACGCGTTGCAATCCGACGATGGAGAGGTCGAACACGATCGCGAGCAGCACGCAGAGCACGCTGGCCGCCAGGATCTGCGCCTTGAACTCGCTGCCCACGGCTTCCAGCAGCAGGTTGCCCAGGCCGCCGTTGTCGACGATGGAGCCGATCGTGACCAGCGCGACGGTGGACACCGTCGCCACTCGCAGGCCGGCCATGATCACCGGCAGCGCCAGCGGCAGCTCCACCTTGAACAGCAACCGGGTCGGTCCGTGGCCCAGGCCGATGGCCGACTCGCGGACGTCCTCGGGCACCGCGCGCAGCCCGGCGAGGATGTTGCGCAGCAGGATGGTGAGCGAGTACAGCGCAAGGCCGATGACGACCGTGGTCGCCGAGACTCCGGTCAGGGGCAGCAACAGGGAGAACATCGCGAGCGAGGGGATCGTGTAGATGATCGTGGTCGCGCCCACGATGGCGTTCTCCAGCGGACTGAACCGCCGGGCCAGCAGGGCGAGGGCGAAGGCGAGCAGCAGTCCGATGCCGACGGACACCACGGTGAGGAGCACGTGCTGGAGCGTGCCGTCGACCAGTTCCTCCTGCCGATCGGCCCAGTACGGCGCGCACCACCACGTGTTGTCGAGGTAGCACTGCGGTGTCTCCGGCGGGTCGGAGACGCCGTCGGCGGATACTGTCACGCCATGGAACGTACCGAGGACCCGATGATCGTGCTGGACGGCGTCGGCAAGACGTACCCCGGCGGGACCGTGGCGGTGGAGTCCCTGGACCTCGATGTGCCCCGCGGTTCACTGGTCTGCCTGGTGGGCCCGTCGGGCTGCGGCAAGTCGACCACGCTGAAGATGGTCAACCGGCTGATCGAGCCTACGACGGGCCGGATCGTGCTGGACGGCGAGGACGTCACCTCGATCGACCCGGTGCAGCTGCGCCGCCGGATGGGCTACGTCATCCAGCAGGTCGGGTTGTTCCCGCACCGTACGATCCTGGACAACGTCGGCACCGTCCCGGAGATGCTCGGCTGGAAGAAGGCCGAGACCCAGGCACGCTGCGAGGAGCTGATGTCCCTGGTCGGCCTGGATGTGGACGAGTTCGCGCGGCGCTACCCCCACCAGCTCTCCGGGGGGCAGCGTCAACGCGTCGGTGTCGCCCGCGCGTTGGCGGCGGACCCTCCGGTGCTGCTGATGGACGAACCGTTCGGCGCGGTCGACCCCGTGGTCCGCGGACGCCTGCAGGACGAGTTCCGCGAGCTGCAGCAGCGGCTGGGTAAGACCATCATGTTCGTTACCCACGACATCGAGGAGGCCGTGCGCATCGGCGACGCAGTCGCGGTGTTCGAGCAGGGTGGCCGGCTCGCACAGTACGACACGCCGGCAGCCGTGCTCGGCGCGCCGGCGGATGAGTTCGTGGCCTCGTTCGTGGGAGCCGATCGCGGCCTGCGCCGCCTCGCGGTGACGCCGATCGACGAGTGCGACCTGGTGCGGGCGCCGATGGTGCACGTCGACGACACGCTCGCACAGGCCCGCCAACGGATGGCCGCCGAGGACGCCCGTTGGGCAGTCGTGCTCGACGGGCAGGAGGACCTGCGTGGCTGGGTGTCGGTCGAGGGTGTGACCGGTGACGGGTCGGTACGCGACCGGGTCAGCCGGATGGAGGCCTTCGTGTCCCGGGACGCCGCGTTGAAGGACGCCATGGCGACCATGCTGCAGCACGACGCCGGTTGGGTCGCGGTCCTCGACGGCTCACGCCTGGTCGGCGTGCTCACCCCGGACTCGCTGCACACGGCGCTGCGCCGCTCCGTACGCGCCGACGACGAGGGGCTGCAGCCGCGCGACGTCGAGCTCGAGCAGGCCGGTCCGGTCCGGACCTGAGGGGGCGCTCACGCGCACAGGTCGACTCCGGAACGGCTCTCGTCCAGCAGCTGGCCGAGCAGCTCGTTGAGTGCGGACCGGAGCTCGGGGTCGGCAAGTCGTCCACCGGGGGTGAAGGCTGCGTGTGCCTGCCCGACCGGAAGCTCTCCGTCGATGACGCGAGCCCCGGTGGCCCGTAGCACCTTGCGCAGCTCTGCCTGCGCCCAGACGGCGCCGAAGAGCCCGGTGGAGGCGCCGACGACGGCTACCGGCTTGTCGCGCAGCTCGTTGTCCGGGAACGGCCGCGACGCCCAGTCCAGGGCGTTCTTGAGCTGCCCGGGGATCGAGGAGTTGTACTCCGGGGTGGCGATCAGCACCGCGTCCGCGGCGCCGATCGCAGCACGCAGCGACCGTACGGCCTCAGGCGACGGTTCGTCCTCACTGTAGGGCGGTACGTGGGAGAGGTCCTCGAACACGTCCAGCTGCACGCCCGCGGGCAGCTCTGCAGCGGCCGCGGCCAGCAGCCGCCGGTTGTGGGAGCCGCGTCGCAGACTTCCGCTCAGACCCAGCACCAGCATCGTCCTCAGGCCTCCTTGACCAGTTCGAGGTGCACGCTGAGCTGTACCTCGTAGCCGAGGGCGTCGCCACCGGCCGGCAGCGGGGCCTGCCAGTCCATGCCCCAGTCGCGGCGGTCGACGGTCGCCGTGAGCTCGAGTGCCCCGCGCAGGGATCCGTAGGGGTCTTCGACGGGTGCCCGGTAGGTGCCGGTGGCCGTGACGGGTCGGGTGATTCCCCTGATGGTCAGCTCGCCGTGGCCGGTGGCGGTGCCGTCTTCACCCAGGTGGATCCCCTCGGAGCGGACGGTGATCTCGGGATGGTTCCCCGCGTCGAAGAACTCGGCACCGTGCACGACGTGCTCCCGGAACTCCCGCGGACTCCTGATCGAGACCGATTCGACTCTCGCGGCCCCGCCGAGTCGGATGCCGTGCTCGTCTGCGACGAGTCGCGCATCCACATCGTCGAACCAGGCGCGAAACAGCGAGACCTTCATGTGCCGGACCGTGAACTCCACGGACGAGTGCACGGGGTCGGCGACGAATGTGCCGGTGAACGGCTGCGTGGCGACGGACATCTGCTTCCCTCTTCCTGCTTCGGTTGAAATGGAGCGTTCTCCACATCGACTCTAATCGGAGTCAATTCCGTTTACAAGTCTTCGAGGAGGACTTCCGATACCTTCTCGGTCAGCAGCTGCCATACGAGAGGGGCGACCATGACAGCCTGGGACGGGCCGCTGGCTGGGCATACGACGTTGCCTGTCGTCGGTCAGGCTCCGGCCGAGCGGGCTGACGCGGCGCGGAACCGACGTGCACTGCTCGCCGCCGCTCACGTGCTCATGGTGCAGTGCGGAGTCCAGGCGCTGTCGATGGATCGCGTGGCGGCGGAGGCAGGGGTCGGCGTCGGCACCGTCTACCGACGCTTCGGGGATCGTGCCGGCCTCGCCTACGCGCTCCTCGACGAGGAGGAGCGTGACTTCCAGGAGGCGTTCCTCTGCGGCCCGCCGCCGCTGGGACCAGGTGCGCCGGCTGCCGCCCGGATCCGAGCCTTCCTGCACACCTATCTCGACCGGCTGGAGAGCGAGGCCGAGCTGCACGCACTCGCCGAGACCCGGTCGCCGACCGCACGTCACGGCAGCGGTGCGTACCGAACCGCCCGGACGCACCTCGTCACGCTGCTCACCCAGGCCGGCGCGGGTGCCGACGGGGCGTACCTCGCCGATGCGCTCCTGGCCCTCGTGAGCGCCGGACTCTTCTTGCACCAGCGCCGCGAGCTCGGCTACACCGCCGATCGGGTCAAGGCCGGCCTCGACCGCCTGTTGGCCGGCGTGCTCCCAGAGGCGGTCGGCGCCCGCGACCATGGTGACTCGTGACCAGATGCCTCGCGCTGCACGACGGACCCCCCATGGCACGTTGCCACTGCCCATGGGTTGCGTCCCATGGGGCGCGGTTTACCAGGGGACCCTGGTAAACCGCGCCCCAGCCTCAGGCCTGCCTGCGCTCCTCCCAGTCGAGCAGGTTCACCACAGTCGGGGCATCGGTGCCCTCCCAGGAGGCGAGGCTGTCGGCGTCGGTGCGCTCGTCCTCCAGCTCACGGGTCAGGTCGTCGACGCGGGCCTGCAGCTGCACGGTCCGCATGGACTCGGTCCTGACCCGTTCCGACGCCGCTGCGGCGAGCGCCTCGGTCAGCCGGATGGTGCCGTGCAGCTCGTGAATCTCGCGCTCGCCGGCGCGGACGCGCTCGGTCATCGAGGCGGCGAAGCTCTCGTGGTCGGCGGCCCGCTCGCTGACGATCACCCGGTACGCCTGCGCCTGCACGGCGCGGTCGCAGGCCGCCTCGCGGCGGGTCTGGGCTACCTCGTTGAGCATGATCCGCAGCGAGGCCCAGCCCGAGACCAGGGCCAGGACGGATGCGGTCGAGGTCGCCCACAGGGCGCCGATCAGCAGGGCGCCGAGCACGACCAGCGTGCACAGGCACAGGAGCGCGACGGCGACGGTGAGCCGCACGCTGCGCTGACGACGACGGCTCGCGGACCGCGCAGCCCGCGCACGACGAGCGGTCGAGACGCTCGAGACGCTCGAGACGCTCGAGACGCGACGTTCAGGCATGCGCTGAGACTAGGTCTCAGACGTGCCGATCCGACGGTGCCACGCCGCCGCCTGCGTCACGTGCGCCACAGGAACCTCGTGCGCCACGTGGCTCCGGGTCATCCGGGGGGCCTCCGCGCTGGCCGTTTGAGGCGTCGGGGCGGGACAGCACGTCGTCGTCATCGTCGTCACCGGGGACGCGACAGGCACGCTCGAGGGCGACGCCGGCGACCATCACCAGGGCCGCGGCCACGGCGGCCAGCAGCGAGTGGATCACGCGGTCACGGCCCAGCGGGGAGTCCCACGACGGCGCGAAGCTGTAGGCGTACCCCAGGTAGCCGCCGGCCACCAGTGCCCCGACGAGCGCAGTCGCCTTGCCGAGCACCAGCAGGTTGACGGCATGGTTCCAGTCCAGGCTGCGCAGCTGTGTGTGCAGTCTGCGGTGCGTACCCCACGCCAGTGTGAACAGCAGTGCGGACAGGAACACCAGCGCGAGGGCCGAGGTCAGCCCGACCGGAGGCGCCACGCCACCACCGGACTCGACGACCGGACGTACCAGACCGCCGCAGAAGAGCCCGACGATGGCGCTGACGGCAAGCGTCGGAGCCGACGTGGGCCGCAACCGGCGTTCGTCGTCGTCGCTCACGAGCGGGCTCCCCTCACGGCTCGGTGTGGCACTGCCTACAGCACGATCTCCAGGTCGTCGCGGTGCTTGAGCCCACCCTGGTTGAGCTCCTCCAGCAGGTCGACCACGAGCCCATGACCGGGAATGTACGCCTCGGGGTCCACGTCCAACCACGGTCGCAGCACGAACACGCGCTCGTGGGCCCGCGGATGGGGCAGTTGGAGGTCTTCATCGTCCGCGAGCCGCTCGCCGACCACGATCAGGTCGACGTCGAGCGTGCGCGGCTCGTTGACCACCCCGGTACGCTCCCGTCCGAACGCCGACTCCACCGCGTGCGCACGCTCCAGCAGCGTGTGCACGCTCAAGGTGGTGTCGATGAGCAGCACGGCGTTGAGGCAGTCGCGTGAGCCCTCGGGAGCGTCCATCGGCGGGTTCTCGTAGACCGGTGACACCGACACGACCTTGACCTCGGGGGTGTCCGCCAGGGCGTTGACCGCGCCGGTCAGGGTCGCGAACCGGTCGCCCAGGTTGGACCCCAGGGACAGGACGCCCAGTCGGATCGGCCGCATCTCACCGGTCATCGTGTCTGCGTCCCGGATGTGTGGATTGGGGGTTTCAGTCACGTTGACTCCGCTCTATCGTCACGGCGACATCCTGGAACGTCACCGGGATGGGCGCTTCCGGTTTGTGGACGGTCACCCGAACCCATTGCACAAGCACGTCGTCGAGGACCCCGTCAGCGATGCGCTGCGCGAGGCTCTCGATGAGATCCACGGGATCTGACGCCGTGGCATCGTGCACGCGCTGGGCCAGACCGCCGTAGTCGACAGTACGCGATAGGTCATCGCCGCGGCTCGCCGCGTGCACGTCGACCCCGACCACGAGGTCGACGACGAACCGCTGCCCCTCACGGCGCTCGTGCTCGAACACTCCGTGATGGGCGCGCACCTGCAGACCCGTCAGCGTGATCCGGTCCCCACCGCCGGCGGACCCGGTCGAGCTCGCACTCATGTCCGCACCTCCTCCCAGGGGCGCCACTCCTCGCCGAGCACCGAGGCGTGGTGCACGACCAGCCGCCACGCCCCCTCCGTCCGGACGAACACGCTGGTGGCCACGGCCCGCCAGCTGTCGAAACCCTGGACCGGCTCGTCGTGCCCGGCCACCATCATGTTCTCAGTGCAGCCGAGCACCGCGGTGTCGCCGTGCAGGTCGACGACCTCCTCGGTCAGGACGTACTGGACGTACGATGCCTGCGCCATCAGCAGGGCGAACGAGCGCAGGATGGTCGCGGTTCCCCGCAGCTGCCCGAAGCCGGGGTGCACGCACACGGTGTCCTCACCGGGCTTCCACAACTGCGCCATCGCGTCCAGGTCGCCGCGCTCGACCGCGTCATAGAACCGGCGGCGGGCGGCGACCAGTGCGGCTCGGTCGAGCGTCGGGTCAGCCACGGCGCCAGCGCTGTTCCACCCGGACGGCGTCCGCGCTGCCGGCCACCTCGTGCACCCGCACCGCCCAGGCACCCCCGGCCGCTGCCAACGTGCTGACCGCCACGGTCGCCTCCTCCCGTTCCGACGCCGGGCGCAGGGTGCCCCCGACAGCCAGCAGCTCGCCGAGGAAGCGCTTGCGGCTGGCTGCCACCAGGACCGGGTGGCCGAGTGCCCGGACAGCGTCGAGCCGGGCCAGTAGGGCCCAGTTGTGCTCGGCGGTCTTGGAGAACCCGAGACCCGGGTCCACGACGATGCGCTCGGGCTGGATGCCGGCCTGCTGTGCCCTGGCCAGCTGCACAGACAGCTCCGACACCACCTCGGACACCACGTCGTCGTACGTCGCCGCCGTCTGCATGTCCACGGACTGCCGGCGCCAGTGCATCAGCACGAACGGAGTGCCTGCCCGGGCGACCAGACCGAACATCGCCTCGTCCACACGGCCACCCGACACGTCGTTGACCATGCTCGCGCCGGCCGCGAGCGCCTGCTCGGCGACCGCGGCGCGCATGGTGTCCACGGAGACGACGGCGCCGGCCGCACTCAGCTCGGTGACCACGGGAAGCACCCGACGCAGCTCCTCCCGGACCGGGATGCGCCCGGCACCCGGACGGGTGGACTCGCCACCGACGTCGAGCAGGTCCGCACCCTCGGCGAGCAGCTCGAGCCCGTGCCGCACAGCGTCACCGGGGTCGAACCACTGGCCCCCGTCGGAGAACGAGTCCGGTGTCACGTTGACGACACCCATCACCAGGCAGCGGTCCGGGTCGGGCAGCCCCGGCACTGTGCGACGGTCGATCGGGGCCTCCACGGGCTCAGCGCAGGATGAGGCTCATCGCCTCGGCCCGCGTCGCGGTCCGGTGCAGGCTGCCCCGCACGGCACTGGTCATCGTGCGCGCGCCGGCCTTACGGACGCCGCGCATCGTCATGCACAGGTGCTCGGCCTCGATGACCACGATGACGCCGCGCGGCTGCAGGATCTCCACCATCGCCTCGGCGATCTGCGTGGTCAGCCGCTCCTGCACCTGCAGCCGGCGGGCGAAGACGTCCACCAGGCGGGCGATCTTGGACAGGCCGGTGATGCGGCCGGACTCCGAGGGGATGTAGCCGACGTGGGCGACGCCGGTGAACGGCACCATGTGGTGCTCGCACATGGACCACAGCTCGATGTCCTTGACCAGCACCAGCTCGTCGTGGCCGATGTCGAAGGTGGTGGAGAGCACCTCCCGGGGGCTGACCCGCATCCCGGTCAGCAGCTCACGGTACGTCCGCGCCACCCGGCCGGGGGTCTCCTGGAGTCCCTCTCGGTCGGGATCCTCGCCCACAGCGATCAGCAGCTCGCGTACGGCGGCCGCCGCTCGCTGTTCGTCGAAGTCCGCGATGGCATGCCCGTCAGGGCCGTGCACCGCGTCGATCACGTCACGCACCCGGAGCCGGCGGCTGTGGTCCGCTCCCGCCTGGTGGTGCCACGTCACCGTGGACGTCGCCGCCGATGCCGGGCGCCAGGATCACGCCACCCTCGTCCTCGTCCTCCGACGCGTGCCCGTTCAGGCCGGCGCGCTCCTTGGGCGTACGCACCGGGGGAACCGTGCTGGGCACCCGCTGGTCCGACCCGGTCCAGGCCGGTCGGTGCTGGCTACGGCGCAGGGCCTCGAAGATCCCGGCGACCTGGGCCTTGTCCAGCGTCTCCTTCTCCAGCAGTTCGGTCACCAGGGCGTCCAGGACGTCGCGGTTGGCGTCGAGGATGTCGAAGGCCTCCTGGTGGGCACCGTGGATCAGCGCCTTGACCTCGTGGTCGACCAGCGCGGCGACCTGCTCGGAGTAGTCCCGCGTGTGGCCGAGGTCGCGGCCCAGGAACGGCTCGGAGTTGCTCTCCCCGAGCTTGATCGCCCCCAGGCGTTCGGTCATGCCGTACTGGGTGACCATCGCGCGGGCCAGGGCGGTGGCCTTCTCGATGTCGTTGGCCGCACCCGTCGTGGGGTCGTGGAAGACGAGCTCCTCCGCCGCGCGGCCACCCATCATGTACGCCAGCTTGTCAAGGATCTCACTGCGCGTCTGCGAGTACTTGTCCTCGTCGGGCAGCACCATCGTGTAGCCGAGGGCGCGTCCGCGCGGCAGGATCGTGATCTTGTGCACCGGGTCGCTGCCCGGCAGTGCCGCGGCGACGAGCGCGTGGCCGCCCTCGTGGTACGCGGTGACCAGCTTCTCCTTCTCGCTCATCAGGCGGGACCGCTTCTGCGGACCGGCGATGACCCGGTCGATCGCCTCGTCGAGCGCGCGGTTGTCGATCACCTTCGCGCCGTTGCGCGCGGTGAGCAACGCGGCCTCGTTCAGCACGTTGGCCAGGTCGGCACCGGAGAAGCCGGGCGTACGACGACCGACCGAGGACAGCTCGATGTCAGGGCTCATCGGCTTGCCGCGCGAGTGCACCTCGAGGATCTTGACCCGGCCGGCGAGATCGGGGGTGTCCACGGTGATCTGGCGGTCGAAGCGGCCCGGGCGCAGCAGCGCCGGGTCGAGGACGTCGGGCCGGTTGGTGGCCGCGATCAGGATCACCCCGCCGCGTACGTCGAAGCCGTCCATCTCCACCAGCAGCTGGTTCAGCGTCTGCTCGCGCTCGTCGTGCCCGCCGCCCATGCCGGCGCCACGGTGCCGGCCGACGGCGTCGATCTCGTCGATGAAGATGATCGCGGGGGCGTTCTCCTTGGCCTGCTCGAACAGGTCACGCACCCGGCTGGCGCCGACTCCGACGAACATCTCGACGAAGTCCGAGCCGGAGATCGAGTAGAACGGCACCGCGGCCTCACCGGCGACCGCGCGGGCCAGCAGCGTCTTGCCCGTACCGGGCTGACCGTAGAGCAGGACGCCCTTGGGGATCTTGGCGCCGACGGCGTGGAACTTGGCCGGCTCGGCCAGGAAGTCCTTGATCTCCTGCAGCTCCTCGATGGCCTCGTCCACGCCGGCGACGTCGTCGAACGTCGTCTTGGGCATGTCCTTGGTGATCAGCTTGGCCTTCGACTTGGCGAACTGCATGATCCGTCCGCCGCCGCCCTGGACCCGGTTGAACAGGTAGATGACCGCGATGAAGATCAGGCCGAACAGCAGGATGTTGAGCAGCAGGCTGCCCAGCACCGAGCTCTGCGGGACCTCGACGTTGAACTCCTCGACGTCCCCGTCGTCGTAGTGGCCCTGCACCGTGTCGAGCAGGTCCTGGCTCTGCCGCCCGAGCCACTTGGACCGCACCTCGGTCCCGTCGTCGAGCGTGGCGATGACCTCCTGGTCGCCCTCGACGAAGGTGATCGTGTCGATCTCGTTGCCGTTGACGTACTCGACCATCGTGGAGGTCTCGACCTCCTCGGCACCGGAGCTGCTCGAGACGTACTGCAGGATCCCGAGCACGACGAACACGCCGAGCACGATCCACAGCCACGGTCCCTTGAAGATGCGCTTCACGTCCATGATGGGGGTCTGGCCCCGGCCTCCTGCCGTTCACACCTGCTCCGCCCCACCGGCGCGAGGTCAGGTCTTGTCAGTCCGGGTGCACGCACGCGCACGTCCGCTGCATCGTCAGACGCTACATGCAACGAACGCGGGTGCCTTCGGCGTTCCCTGCCGGGCACCCCCCGGGAGCGCGCCACAGACCGGGCCGTGCCCGTGGGGGGCCGGTCGGCCATGCGTCGGCCTCCAGCGTACGGGGAGTGTGAAACCGCCCGGCGGGGCGACCCGGTTTTCGCCACGGGGTGGCCTCGTGACCTTAGGTTCGTAGCGGGGCCACCCCGTGGCGATCCCGGTTCGTAGTAGCGCCGCCCAATCGGTTGATCTCGGCGTGACTGGGGCGTGCGCTATGCGAGGAAGTCGTGCAGCCGCTGCGCCTGACGTTCGACACTGCCTGCCGGATTCCGGCCGTGACCCGGGTTGCCGGGCAGCAGCATCGGGAGCCAGTACGTCGCCATCAACCGCCGGAAACCCTGCAGCCGTCGGACCTGGTCTGGACGCAGCCGCAGGTGCTCGACCAGGTCGTCGGCTGTCACCAGGCCGGGCATCCACACCGTCACGTGCTCGATCAGGTCTGCCACGTCGTACGCGGGCTCGCTGCCGCCCGAGTCCTCGAAGTCCACGACACGGCAGCAGTCGCCGTCCCACAGGTAGTTG
>Ga0136627_1000021_pt1 | contig 42038 bp, 40 predicted proteins | sample AntDrymUQ4892206_2_FD_104652 | JGI IMG/M metagenome (GOLD analysis project Ga0136627, IMG submission 104652) | Polar desert sand microbial communities from Dry Valleys, Antarctica - metaG UQ489 (22.06) | ecosystem: Environmental > Terrestrial > Soil > Desert | place: Antarctica: Dry Valley... | reverse complement strand
GTGACGACGTCGGACGGCGCGGTGTCCTCTACTACGGCTCCTACTTCGGTGGCATCGAGGCCACGGAGGTCCGATTCCGTCACGACCGCATCACGACCGAGGGCACGCCTCGTCAGATCAGCATCCCCAACAGGTACGAGGCCACCAACGTCGTACGGCGCGGGTACTGGTACTACTTCTTCGGGTCGGCGACCAACTGCTGTAACGGACCGCTGACCGGCTACAGCGTCTTCGCCGGGCGCTCGCGGTCACCGTTCGGACCGTTCATCGACCGGGACGGCAACTCGCTGCGCGCCGGTCGAGTCGGCGGGACGCCGGTGCTGAGCATGAACGGAAACCGCTGGGTCGGCGCCGGGCACAACAGCGTCTTTCGCGATGCGGGTGGACAGTGGTGGACGGCCTACCACGCGGTGGACCGCGGCGACCCTAATTTCGAGACCGATCCCGGCTTCACCAAGCGGCCCGTGCTGCTCGACCCGATCGACTGGGTGGACGGCTGGCCCATCGTACGCGCGGCCGATGGGCGTCGGACTTCCCGATGCCCGCCCCGGCGGCACGGCCCGGGGAGACCAGCCGCTACGAGCCCCTTCCGGTACGGCCGCAGCAGCCCGGCCGGTTGTGCACCGTGAGGAGTTCGACGGCTCCAGCCTGCCGGCGGACTGGACCTGGGTGCGCGAGCCGGATGCGTCGTCCTGGTCGGTCTCCGGTGGTGCCCTGCGGATGGACACCGACGCCGGGACCTCTTCGTGGACAGCAACTCCGCCCCCGTACTGACCACGCCTGCGCGCGGCGCGACTCGGTGGTGCAGACCAGGGTGCGCCTCAATCTGCCCGCGGAGGGTGACGGCCACAACTTCGTGCAGGCGGGTCTGGTGCTCTACGGCGGCGATGACCGCTTCATCAAGCTCGTGCACGCCTCCCTGTGGGAGACCCGGCAGACCGAGTTCGCCAAGGAGGTCCGCCGCGCACCCGCGGAGTACCCGCGGTACGGCCTCACGGTGGTCGGGACGCCCGGCCGGTGGACCTGGCTACGGGTGGTCCACGAAGGCCGGGAGTTCACCGCGTACACGAGCCGGGACGGTCGCACCTGGGTGCGCGGAGGCACCTGGCGCCACGACCTCGGGGACAACCCGCGGATCGGGTTGGTGGCCATGGGTGGCACCGGCTTCACCACGGCTTTCGACACGGTGACGGGCTGGACGCTGCGCAAGCCGATCCGGCGCTGACCGGAGCTGTCGGCCTCGACCACTACTACTGGCCCACCCTGCCGTCGATCCGCTCGCGCAGCAGGTCGGCGTGGCCGTTGTGCCGGGCGTACTCCTCCACCATGTGCACCAGCACTTCGCGCAGCGAGATCGGCCCCTGGTTGGAGGTCCTGGTGACGTCGAGATCGGGCGCCTCGGCCACGAACTGATCCGTGAACTCCACCTCGGCCCGCCAGGTCTTCCATGCCTCGGCGACGACCTCGGGGTCGGGCACCGCACCGTCGAAGTCCGCGTCCCGGACGGTGTCGGAGCAGAAGATCCGCGGTGCGTCCTGCCCGGCCATCACCCGCCGGAACCAGCTGCGCTCGACTTCGGCCATGTGTCGCAACAACCCGAGAAGCGACATCGTGGAGGGCTCGACCGAGCGACGGGCAAGGTCAGCGGCACCGAGGCCGGAGCACTTCAGCTCCAGCGTCAGGCGCTGACAGCGCAGGAACTCCACCAGCGTGGCGTGCTCGTCGCCCAGGCTGGTCCCGCCCTCGCGTGGGTCGTCCTCGGGGTCGACGAACATGTCGGGGAACTTGCGGGTAGCCATGGACGCGATCTTCGTCGATCCGAGGGTGAGGCCACCACAGGTTTTCCGACACAGCGTCGCGGCTGTTGTCCGGCACGAGATCCTGTCGGGACTGACCCGAGGACAAGGCTTCAGAAGGGCTTGCAGAACCCGAGACACCGCAGACACCGCCGAGTGTGCGCTAAGGCACCGAAATGACGCCCCTAAACGGTCGCTTTGCGCACACTCGGTGGTTCCTCCGGCACCGCAAGATTTCCTTGCTCTTGCAGGAGACGGCGAGCGACAGTCTCTTCAGGGTCCGAGCAGGGCGGCGGGGAGCACGGCGATTCCATCCCGGCGTCGGTAGGCCTCCGCGCCGGTGGTCACGACCAACGGCAGCGCTCCGCGGCTCAGTCCTCGATCAGCGCGCGCACGTCGTCGACACCGAGCGGCACGGACATCAGCGCGTCGTCATCGACGACCTGGGCGAACAGTGCCGCCTTGCGCGCCTTCAGCGCCATCACCTTCTCCTCGATGGTGTCGGCGGAGACCAGCCGGTAGACCACAACGGGCCGCGTCTGGCCGATGCGGTGAGCACGGTCGACGGCCTGCGCCTCGACGGCCGGGTTCCACCACGGGTCGAGCACGAAGCAGTAGTCGGCCTCGGTCAGCGTGAGCCCGACTCCCCCGGCCTTGAGGCTGATCAGGAACACCGGCGCGTCCCCCTGCTTGAACCCGTCGATCACCGTGGCCCGGTCACGGGTGCGCCCGTCGAGGTACGCGGTCGCGATGCCCTCACGGTCCAGGCGCTCGCGTACCCGGTGAAGGAACGAGGTGAACTGGCTGAACACCAGTGCCCGGTGTCCCTCCGCGGTGAGCTCGGCGAGGTGGTCGACGAGCACGTCCACCTTGGCCGAGCCGATCCCGTCGTACTGCTCGTCGACGAGACCCGCGTCCAGGCTGAGCTGACGCAACCTGGTCAGCGAGGAGAAGATCGCGATCCGGTTCTTCTGGAAGTCTCCGACCAGACCCAGGACGGTCTGCCGCTCGCGCTGCAGGTGCGTCTCGTACACCCGTCGGTGCCGCGGGGTGAGCGTCACCTCGAGCACCTGCTCCTGCTTGGGCGGCAGGTCGGGAGCGACGAGCTCCTTGGTCCGGCGCAGCAGGAACGGCCGGATCCGTCGCCGGAACCGGTCCAGGGCGTCCCGGTCGCCGAGCCGCTCGACCGGGTTGGCGACCAGGTCGGTGAACCGCTGCGGCCAGGGGTACAGGCCCGGCGCCACGATCGACAGCAGCGACCACAGCTCCATCAGCCGGTTCTCCATGGGGGTGCCGGTCAGCGCGAGCCGGAACGGCACGTCCAGCCGGCGCACGCTCTGGTAGGTCTTGCCGCGGTGGTTCTTCACCATCTGCGCCTCGTCGATCACCAGACCGCCCCAACGCTGCGCGATGTAGGAGTCGACCTCGAGGCGGTAGAGCGTGTACGACGTGACGACGAGATCGGCGCCGTCGGCGAGCTGCGCGATCGTCGTGCCCCGCCGGGCGTGCGACTCGGTCACGGTGCGCACCACCAGGCCCGGTGCGAAGGCGCGCGCCTCGTGCGCCCAGATGGACACCACGCTGGTCGGCGCGACGACGAGGAAAGGTTGGGCACCGTGCTCGCGGGCGTGGGCGACCAGCGCAAGCGTCTGCATCGTCTTGCCCAGGCCCATGTCGTCGGCGAGGATCCCGCCGAGCCCCGCCTGCCACAGGAACGCGAGCCAGCGGAACCCGTCGAGCTGGTACGTCCGCAGGTCGGCCGTCACGCCGGTCGGCTCGACCTGGGGGAGCGTGTCAAGGCTCTGCAGCGCCCGCGCCGCGCGTACCCACTGCTGCGCCTGGGCGTCGACGATGCCGGCGTCGGCGAGCTCGCCCCACAGCCCGAGGTCGTGGTGGCCGACCCGGATGCCGTCGTCGGGCTGCTCCTGCAGCTCGCCGGCGGCGTGGACCAGCTCGGCGAGCTGCTTGAACTCCGGGCGGTCCACCGCGACGTGCACGCCGTCGCCGATGACGACCCGGTCCTGGCCGAGGGTGAGTGCCTCGAGCAGGTGGGCCAGCGCGAGGAACTGCCCGTCGACGCTGATCACCACCTCGAGGTCGAGCCAGTCGGTGCGTTGTGGCTCGCTCGGGTCCTGGTCGCGCGCCTCGAAGCGCACCACCGGTGCTTCCGTGGCCTGCCGATAGTCGGGTCGGGCACCGATCTCCTCGACCTCCACCACCGACGAGGCGGGCAGCCCCGGCAGCACGTCCTCGGCGAAGGCAACGGCCTGGCCGTGGCTGAACGTGCGGCGCTCGACCAGGCCGCGTTCGCGCCGGGCGCCGTGGCACAGGACGTGAGCCTGCAGGTCAGTGAGCTCCAGAGCGTCGAGCAGGGCGCGCTCGTGCGCCGGGAGGCGCTGTCCTCGCAGGCCGCGGGTCTCGTCCAGGCCGTAGACCCGGTCATCGTCGCCGACCTGGTAACGCCACGACCAGGCGAGAGACACCTCATCGACGGCCTTCCACGTCACGGTGGCGACCAGCCTCGGCAGGACCGGTTCGGCCACGGTGACACTGCCGTCGGAGGAGGTGACCGGTAGGTGCCGGTTCACCCGGGGCAGGTAGTCGGTGACCAGGCCTTCGCGATCCTCGGCCGGCACCCGGATCGAGTCGTCGGCTCGCAACAACCGACGCGTCTGCGGCCCGACCGGACGGACGAGCGCAGCGAGCGTCACCGCCCTGTAGCCACGGTGGTCGGTGGGTCGCCACAGGGCGACGCCGTGACCGGACCGGCCGAGCACGTCGAGGCCGTCCGCGCCGTACCAGTCGTCTCCCAGGCGTACGCCCAGCCGCAGGTGTGCCTCGCGCTCGCCGTTGACATCGATCTCCATCGCCAACGTGTCCGTGTGCACGTGCACCGCGGTGAGGCCGTCACCGGCGACGAGCTCGACCCCGGCCTGGGTGGCACGCTCGAACAGGCGCCACAGGGTCGCGTCGAAGGACGCCAGGTCGAGGTGGGTCTCGGCGCCGTAGTACGCCTGCCGGTTGGCCGCACGGTAGGCAACGAGCAGCTCGGTCAGCACCGCGACCTGCGCGGGCGGGTAGCCACCATGGACGTCGAGGTAGGGCACCTCCGACCAGGACGCGCCGGTCTTGATCCAGTTGTCGCGACTGCCTCGCTGCACGGGGCGCATCCGTAGGGTTCCACGCGTGGGCGTGTCCTGGGCCCAACGAGTCGAGATGGGGCGTCTCAAGTCGATCAGCAGGGCAAGCGGTCTCGCGGTGGTGGTGCGTGCGTCGGTGCCCTCGAGCTCGTCGAGCAGCGTGCTCAGCTGGCGCTCCCACCGGCCCGGACCGGCCGCGCCGCCGTCGCGTCGGTGCTCGGCACGGACTGTGAGCAGCAGCGCCACCGCATGCTTGCAGTCGGCCCGCACCGGACAGGTGCACTGACTCGCGACCCACGAACCCTGGTGGTCGACGCCCACGCTGAGGATGACGACGTACGGGAGGCGGGTCGAGCCCGACACGACGCCTTGCACGTCGAGGTCGCCGTCGGCGTCGCGCTCACTGACGTGCTCTACGACGAGACCCCGGTCGGCGTAGTCGCGGCCGCGCTCCAGCGTGGCCGCGCCGAACCGGCGGCGCAGCTCCTCGTCGTCGAGCACCATCGACAGGTCCACCACGTCGACGAGCGTACGGGTGGGGACCGACGGGCTGGGGCGTGCCTGTGGACGACGGCAGCCGTGCCGAGCCGGTTTCGTCCAGGCTGGTCGTCATGGACGCGAGGAGGCACCATGAGCAGGGTGACCACGCTGCCGCGGGGACGGGCGCTGACCCGCCACGATCTCGACGCGATGCCCGATGACGGGCACCGCTACGAGCTCATCGACGGCGCCCTGATCGTGACGCCCGCCCCATCGTGGCGACACCAGGCCGTGTCCGCCGGGCTCTTTCTGGTGCTGACCCGTGCCTGCCCGACCGACCTGCGGGTGCTGTACGCGCCAGTGGACGTCGCCCTCGCCGACGACACCGTCATGCAACCCGACCTGCTCGTCGCCCGACGGACGGACTTCGGTGAGCGGGACCTTCCGACGGCTCCCCTGCTGGCCGCGGAGGTGCTGTCGCCCAGCACCCGGCGCATCGACCTGACGTTGAAGCGCTCGCGCTTCGAGGAGGCCGGCTGCCGATCGTACTGGGTGGTCGACCCCGAAGAACCCTCGCTGACCGCCTGGCAGCTCGTCCACGGGACGTACGTGCGCGTCGCCGACGTCAGCGGCGACGAGGAGTTCGCCGCCACCGAACCGTACGAGGTGCTGGTCGTGCCGTCGATGCTGCTCGGCTGAGCCGTCGGTGGGGTGCGTTCAACGTTCCTGCTCGATCCCTGTGAACGTGCCGGGTCAGCCGCGCGCCAGCCGGGGGACCGCCGGTGCGTTGTCGGAGCGCTGACCGATGGCAGCGATCGCGTCAACGTAGAGGCGCGGCCGACGGTGCCCGTCGAGACAGGCCCGAGGCACGGTTACTCGGACCACGCCGGCACGGGCTCTCCACCTGCCACCTACGTTGCAGCGCCGAGGCTCGGTATCGAAGTGGTCGAAGTAGAACAGCCACTTCGACAGCGAGCCGTCGGGTCGCTTCCTGAGCACGGCGATGTAGCCCGCCTCGAAGATGCCGAACTTGATCGTCCGCAGCAGGACACGTCCCGACTGTCCCAGGTCCGGGATGCGGACGCGAGCCGACACCGACTGAGGTGAACGTTGCGACAAACCATCGTCTATATAGAAGGGTGGAGAGGTCGGATAGAATGGTATCCATGGGTCTGAGCATCAAGAACGACGAGACACAGCGACTCGCCCGCGAGCTCGCTGGAGCTACCGGCGAGACGATCACCACCGCGATCACCGTGGCAGTCCGCGAGCGGCTGGAGAGGCTGCACACCGGCGACGGCGTTGCCCATAGGCGGGACCGGCTGCACCGGCTGGCCTGCGACGCGGCTCCGCGGTGGAATCCCCACCTGGCCACGCGCGAGCACGGTGACGTCCTGTATGACGACGAGGGACTCCCCCGGTGATCATCGACACCTCCGCGGTGATTGCCGTCTTGCGCGCCGAACCGGAGGCCGACCGCTTCATCGACCTCCTCGCGACCGAAGCACGGTGCCGCATGTCCGCGGCTACGCTGGTCGAGGTGGCGGTGGTGGTCGACGCCAACCGTGACCCGGTGCTGAGTCGTCGCCTCGACGAGCTCATCGACGCGGCCGACATCGGCATCGAGCCACTGACCGAGCAGCACGCCGCGCTGGCGCGCCAGGCCTACCGGGACTTCGGGAAGGGCAGCGGCCACCCCGCGTCGCTCAACCTGGGCGACTGCTTCTCGTATGCATTGGCGGCCGCGGCAGGCGAGCCGCTGCTGTACAAGGGCCAGGACTTTGTGCACACGGACCTGGCTTCGGCATCAGGAGAAGCGAGATGAACCGTGCGGCGCTCGATGGCTGGGTCAGCCGTTACGAAGCCGCCTGGCGCCGCCCGGGCACGCAGCGTCTGCGCGAGCTGTTCACGGTCGACGCGACGTACTCCCCTGGTCCGTACGAGCCGTTGGTGCGCGGCCTGGACGCGATCGAGCGCTTCTGGGAGGACGAGCGCGAGGGTCCCGACGAGGTCTTCGCCATCAGCAGCGAGCCGGTCGCCGTCGAGGGCGACACGGGCGTCGTCCGGGTGGAGGTGCGCTACGGCGACCCCGTCGTGCAGGCGTACCTCGACCTGTGGATCGTCGCGCTCGACCCGGACGGTCGCTGTACCCGCTTCGAAGAGTGGCCGTTCTGGCCAGGCAAGGGACGCACTCCCTCGTCCTGAACGGACCACGATCCGGTCGGCACAGTTGTCTTGTGGACGACCCCAGCGGTACGTCGCTGCGTCGGTCCATGCTGGTCGTGCGTGGACGCGAGGAGGCACCATGGACACTGTGACGACGTTGCCACGAGGGCGGGAGCTCACCCGCGCCGACCTGGATGCGATGGGTCGTCGACCCCACCAGTCCGGGGCTCGTCGCGTGGGATCTGATGGACGGGCCGACGTCCAGGTTGCCGACGTCAACGGTGACGAGCCGGACGTCGCCACCCTGCCGTACGAGGTCGCGGTGGTGCCGGCTCGACTTCAGGACACCGGCGTCAGCCGCCCGCCATCGCCCCCACGACGAGGAGGGGCTCGTCCCCGCGGAGCACAGCGTCGGGCAGCGGGTCGCCGGGCGACGCGTGGGACAGGTCCTGCTTGCAGGCGAAGAACCGCACGAACGCTCGCCGCTTGCCGGTCGCGGCGTCACGGACGGTCCCGCGTAGACCGGGGTAGGCGGCCTCCAGCGCGTCGACGACCTGATCCAGGGTCGCCGCATCCTCGAGAACGATCTCGCTGTGGACGCCGGCCAGGGTGCGCAGGTGGTAGGGCAGCTGGACGCGTGTCATGACGGTCTCAGTGCCGTTCATGGCAGCGTCTGCACTTCGACCGACAGTACGGCCGGCAGGTCCCGGACCACGGCGTCCCACGTGTCGCCACCGTCGCGTGAGCAGTAGACCTGTCCCCCGGTGGTGCCGACGTAGACCCCGCAGTCGTCGAGCCGGTCGAGCGCCATCGCGTCCCGCAGCACGTTCACGTAGCAGTTCTCCTGCGGCAGGCCGTTGGTCAGCGGCTCCCACTCTCCTCCGCCGGTGCGGCTGCGGTAGACCCGCAGCTTGCCGTCGACCGGGACGTGCACCGAGTCGCTGGTGATCGGAACCACGTACACGGTCTCCGGCTCATGGGCGTGCACGCCGATCGGGAAGCCGAAGTCGCTCGGCAGGCCATCGCCGACGTCATACCAAGAGGCGCCCGCGTCGTCGCTGCGCATCACGTCCCAGTGCTTCTGCATGTACAGGGTGTCCGGGCGCGACGGGTGCATCGCCAGGTTGTGCACGCAGTGGCCCACCTCGGCGTCAGGGTCGGGAATGCCCTCGGACTTCAGGCCCTGGTTGATAGCGCTCCAACTGGCGCCACCGTCGTCGCTTCGGAACGCGCCGGCCGCCGAGATGGCCGTGAAGATCCGCTGCTCGTCGGTGGGGTGCAGCAGGATCGTGTGCAGGCACATGCCGCCCGCACCCGGCTGCCAGTGCGGGCCGGACCCGTGCGTGCGCAGGCCGGACAGCTCCGACCATGACTGGCCCCCGTCGGTGGTCTTGAACAGTGCCGCGTCCTCGACGCCGGCGTACACAGTGTCGACGTCAGTCAGGGACGGCTCGAAGTGCCACACGCGGGCGAACTCCCACGGGTGTGGCGTGCCGTCGTACCACTGGTGCGTGCCGGGGACGCCGTCGTACGTGAACTCGCCGCCGACCTGCTCCCAGGTGGAGCCGCCGTCGTCGGAGCGCTGCACGACCTGCCCGAACCAACCGCTGGTCTGGCTCGCCCAGATGCGGTCCGGGTCGACCGGCGAGCCCTTGAGGTGATACATCTCCCACCCGGCGAAGTGCGGCTCGCTGACCTGCCAGTCGCGCCGCCGCTCGTCGCTCGTGAGGACGAAGGCCCCTTTTCGTGTCCCGACCAGTACTCGTACGCCTGCCATGGCGACACCTCCCTCTCGGGAGTATGACCGTCACCGGTGACAGAAGTCATCGCTCGGATCTGGTTCACCGACGCGAAGTCACCAGGTAGCCGGCGCGCACGCACACCGGCCGAGTCATCGACTGGCGCACGACGGGGCTCTCGAGCCGCAGATGCCCCCCCACCGCGCCAGTCGCGCAGGTCCTTGCGCCAGTCGCAGCCGAGTACGGACACATCCCGGGCGCCGTTGTAGACCGGACCCGGGATTCCTTCTGATGATGTCCGAGTCAGTCGTCGTCGAGGCCGACGAGCACGTAGGTCGCCACGACGGAGTACGCCAGGTGCGGTACCACGTCGGTGGCCCAGGCAGTGGCGTCCCAGCTGCGCGGGTCGGTGATGCCGAGCGCCGTCATCGGGCCGTTGCCGGCCACCAGCACGGCAGCACTGGTCAGCGCGAACGTGCCGACCGCGCCCGGTCGCCAACCGGCCGCACGCACGGCTCCGAGCAGCACGCCGGTCGTGACACCGGCGACGAGGCCGGACAACGCGCCCAGCGCCTCAACCCGGTTGCCGCGGCTCTGGTCGTCACCGGGGATGCCGACGCCCGAACGCTTCGCCAGCTCCTCGACGGTGTCGGACGGGGTGCTGCTGGCAGGGCGCGCTCTCACCACCATGTCCGCGTACGTGACCGCGTTCAGCGCGGTCGTACCGGCGGCACCGGCGGCCGCACCCCGGATGAGCCGACGGAACGTACCGCTCATGCGGTGACCGTCGCCCCGAGCTGTTGCAGGATCCCCAGCTCGTCGCTGCTGCCCCAGCGCTCGACGATCTTGCCGTCTTCGAAGCGGCCGATCTGGACGCCGCGGACCTCGATCTTGCGTCCGGTGGGCGCGATGCCCTGGAACTCGCCCTGGTGGGTGCCGGTCACGGTGTACGCGAGGGCGACCTGCTCGTCGTCGGCGACCAGCGTCTGTGCCTCGAGCTGTGCATCGGGGAAACCGGCGGCGAACTCGGTGAAGAACTGCTGGAAGCCCGCCGCGCCGGGAGCCTGCCCGGGGGCCGGGTCGTGGTCGAGGGCATCGACGGCGAACACCTCGCCGAGACGGTCGAACGCACCAGCGTTGATCAGCGCGCCGAGCTGCTCCTGGGCCTTGATGTTCTGCTCGCGGGACATGGATCTCCTCTTCGAGTGGGTGGGTCGTTAGGTCAGTAGGTCGTTCAGGGCTGCGCACTCCATCTTGGAGTAGTTTGGGCCATGCGCAAGTTGACGACCACCTCATACGCGTTGCTGGGGCTGCTGGCTCTGCGCGAGTGGACGGCCTACGAGCTCGTGGAGCAGATGCGACGAAGCCTGGGCTACATCTGGCCGCGTGCGCAGAGCGGCGTCTATGCCGAGCTGCACGCGCTGGTCGAGCGTGAGTTGACGACGTCGCGGGTCGAGCAGGTTGGCGGGCGTATCCGGACCTGCTATCAGATCACCCCGACCGGCCGGGCGGCGCTGGCCGGCTGGGTGGTGGCCCCGCCGACTGCGTCCAGGTTCGAGTCTGAGGCCGCGCTGCAACTGATCTTCAGCGACCAGGCCGGCACTGACCAGGCTCTTGCCGCGGTGGATGCACTTGACCGGGACGCACGGGCGCGCCAGGAGGAGCTGCTCGAGGTGTTCGCCGAGTACGCCGACGGCGGCGGACGCTTCCGCGACCGCGCGCACGTCAGCGCGCTGGCGGCACGCCTGTACCACGAGCACTACGCCGCCGTAGGACGGTGGGCCGACTGGGCTCGCGCCGAGATCGCGTCCTGGCCGGCGACCGACTCCCGCGCCGCACACCGTGGGGCGGGCGTTGCCCGGTCGAACCGTGCGGACTTCGGCGGTCGCTCCGGAAACGAGCCCGGCTGAGGCCCAGGCTCAGGCGGTCGCGAACCGCGGTGAGCAGCGACGCGGAGGGTACGATGGTCACCATGGCCGGCTGCCGGCGTTGGCGGCGTCCTCTCGCCGGGGTGGATGCACTAGGTCACGGCGGTGACGGCGACGCCGTCGTGCGGCCCCCGCGCCAAGCGCCGGTCGGTCGTCAGCAGTGGCGCTCCAGGAGCTCGGCGCAGGCGAGGTAGTACGCGTCTGCGTTGCGCACCGACTCTCCCCTGGCCCACGCGTTGGCGGCGAGTGTGCGGTGGCCCACGAGCGACACCGGCAACCGGATCAGCCGCTGCACCGCCCTATCGGCGGTCGGAGTCAGGCTGCCGGCCCTAGCCAGACGCCAGAGGGCGGAGGGCGGACGTCGTCTCGACGACCAGAACCTCCGGTGCAGCCAGGGACTCAGCGTGCTCCAGCTGTTGGGCCACCGCGTCGGCGCGGGTGGTGTCGGCCAGCAGGTCAGTCACCGCACTCGCATCGACGACGACGATCAACAACCGGTTTCCTCGTCGCGGACCGCTGCCATCAGGGCAGCCATGTCGACCTCGATCGGAGCGCCCGTACGCGTCGCCTCGACCTCGGCCAGCCACTCCCTCGTCGACGGCAGGGACAGCTGTACCCGCAGCATGCGAATGACCAGATCGCTCATGGTCGTACCCTCCGCGGCGGCCCGGCGGCGGAGCTCGTCGTGCAGTGGGTCGGGGAACTGCTTGAGGAACGTCTCGGCCATCTGCTGAGCCTAGGACCGGCGGGCTGTGGACGACGAGACCCAGTGACCGTGCCTCGCGCCTACGGTGCCGGCATGACGCGTACGGTCCTCGCCAACACCGCCCTGAGGAGGCAGCATGGTGACCATGACCCAGGCGACCTGGCTACCCCGTGGCAGGGCCCTGACCCGCGACGACCTCGACACGCTGCCCGATGACGGGCACCGCTACGAGCTCATCGACGGGGTGCTCGTCGTGAGCCCGTCGCCCTCGCAGGAGCACCAGAGCATGCTGGGCGAGCTCTTCGTGCTGCTGCGCGCTGCCTGTCCCGCGGACCTCAAGGTGCTGCTGGCGCCATTCGATGTCGCGCTGGCCGCGGATACAGTCGTGCAGCCGGACATCGTCGTCGCCCGGCGTACCGACCTCACGTCCCGCGACCTGCCGACCGCTCCGGTTCTCGCTGTGGAGGTGCTCTCGCCGAGTACGCGGCGAATCGACCTGACGCTCAAGAAGTCCCTCCAGGAGGCGGCCGGATGCCCCTCCTACTGGGTCGTCGACCCCGCCGAGCCACGACTCATCACCTGGGACCTGGTCGGCGGTGCGTACGTCGAGGTCGCCTCCGTGGCCGGTGCGGAGACGTTCACTGCCCAGCACCCGTTCGCCGTCTCAGTGACGCCGGCACCACTTGTCTGAGCGCGTCCGACGGGCCAGCGGACGGTCGAGCATGGCGTTGGCGGTGATGCAGAGTATTGAGTGAAATCCTTACATGACTGCCCGGACGTAGCGAGGTGCCTGACACATCTGGACGACCTTCCTGCGCTCGACCCCAGCCGCTCGAGCGACGTCCCGATCTTCCCCGTGTACGTCGTGCGGGACGACCGCGCGAACCGCCGCTTCGAGCTCGCCGTCGACCAGAGCCTGCGGTTCCTGGCCGAGCCCGGACACGACTCCGTGATGGAGCGCCGCTACGCCGAACGGCTCGCCAAGCACCGACTGCACCAGGCCCGCTTCCGCGGGATCGTGCTGCGGGCGTACGGGACCCGCTGCGCCGTCTGCTCGCTGCGCCACGGCCGACTGCTCGACGCCGCCCACATCATCGGCGACCGCGCCGAGGGCGGAGAACCGGTCGTGCCGAACGGGCTGAGCCTCTGCAAGATCCACCACGCCGCCTACGACGTGCACCTGCTCGGCATCTCCCCGGATTACGAGGTACGCATCAACCAGGGGCTGCTGGAGGAGACCGACGGGCCCATGCTGCGCCACGGGCTGCAAGAGATGCACGGGCGCACACTTGCACTTCCCCCACGACGCGCAGACCGGCCTGATCGCGAGCGGCTGGCGACCAGATGGACGGAGTTCGGGCTGGCGGGCTGAGGCAGCGACCACTGCGGTCAGGGTCCGAGCAGGGCTGCGGGCACCACCGCGATGCCGTCGCGGCGGCGATACGCGTCTGCGCCGGTGGTGACGACGACCGCGTCCAGCAGGTCGGGGCCCAGCTGGTCCTGGAGCCAGCGCAGGTGGCGTACCCGGGCTCGTGCCGCTTGTGCGTACGACGCCACGCTGAGCCACACCAGCGACTCGAAGAGCTGACCTGACAGCGTCGTGTCACGAGCTCGTGGCGTGACCACCGGACTCAGGTCGAGCAGCGCCTCACGGTCGACGCCGAGCAGCCGCGCAGACAGCGCCGGATCACACAGCCGGTGTTTCGGTGCTGCCGTCAGCCGCCGGAAGTGGTTGCGCGACGGCAGCCACGCCGGCACCGGTTCCACCACCCACAGCCGCTCCAGGATCTCGCGGTAGGGCTGCGTGGTGGACTTCGCCGGCTTGTCACCGTGACCGCCGGTCGCCGCATCCCGGATCGACTCGTACGACGCCGCCGTCGAGCTCGCGGCCGCGTACGCGGTCATCCACTGGCGCAGACGGGTCGGGTGCCGCACCACCCGGTCGAGCTCGGGGAAGTCGTGCTCCACGATCCGGTCCAGGTACGAGTCGAGCACTGCCTCCCGCGAACGCCACGACATCGCCCGGGTGCCCGGGAACCCAGATCCGACGATCTCGTCGACGTAGTCGGCCACTGTGAGACTGGTCTGCCCCTCGACGACCGGTCGGGTCCCAGCCAGCATCCGCCCGAGGCTGACGGTGGGTTCGGCGATGCGCCGCTCGGCGAGGCTCAGCGGACGCATCCGCAGCCGCACGATCCGACCGGCCCCGGAGTGGGTGGCGGCTGTCGTCGTCGCCGAACCGGTGAGGAGGTAGGACCCCGGTGGCGCGCCTTCGTCCACGGCGCGGCGGACCCGATCCCACGACTCCGGGTAGCGCTGCCATTCGTCGACGAGGACCGGTGGTGCCGCCGCGGCGAGGCGTCCCGGATCGGCCGCGAGCGGACAGCTCTGCGATCAGGTCGTCCAGCTCTCGGTCGACCAACCGCATGAGGTACGGCGTCGTGCTCATCGGACCCCCTGGCTGGTGCGGCTGGAGGAAACGGCCCGTTGGCCCTTTGCCGTGCCGGACCCATCTCGACGTGGTGGTCCCCGCGAGGACATATCGCCTTTCGAGTGGGTGGGGACCGTCGACGGTCCCCACGAAGGGGAGCTCCGCAAGTGGCAGCTGGCGACGTGAGCATCGCAGGGCTCGACAGCACCCGCCACCACGCGTACGAGCAGTACGCCGGTCCCGATGCAGCGAGAAGGGCGTCCGGCTACGCCAGCCCCGCTCCTGGAGCGAGGCGTCCCCGTGGGCATCGATGGCGTGACGCGCATGCAGGTAGGCGTTGCTCGACACCTCTGCCTCGAAACGTCCCGCTCCCTCACCCAGAAAGGCAACGAAGGGTAAACCGCCGTTCTCGCCGGCTGTGCTCGCGTCGAGGACGAGGAGCTCGCCGACGGCGAGTTCGGCCAATCGATCCGCCAACCGACTTGGGAACCGCTGCCAGGCCCGTTCGACCGACGACTCGAAGTCCCAGCCAACCGCACCAACCATGACGCCGCCACCGTCGACCTTGTGAACCTCGCGCTAGCGAGGGCTCCCGGTGACCGGCCATCGCATCCATGCGGTTCGCGACCATCACGGTTCTGCGTGCAGGTCACCTGTTCGCGCGATGGCGCTCAGCAGCCGGGTCGCCTCCTCGACGACGCGGTGCCGAACCGGCCGTCCGGCGAGGTCGATGAGCGCCCAGAGGTCACCGGCATAGGCCAGCCGCAGCGGGTCGCTGGCCAGGTCGGGCACCCGCCGGACGAAGGCGTCCAGAACGTCGTGAGCCCAGGCCGTGCCACGCTCGAACCGCAGCAGGTTGCCGAGATCGGCGTAGGGAGACCCCGCGTGCGCGTACTCCCAGTCGAGGACGGCGGTGACGGCTCCCGACGCCGGGTCGACCAGGATGTTCTTGGGATTGAAATCGCTGTGCACCAGGCAACTACGCCGTACCCCGTCGAGTAGGCCGTCGGCACGGTCGCAGACCTGACGCAGCGAGTGCAGCAGCCGCGGATCCCAGGTACTCAGGACGCTGATCGCGGCGTGCTGGTCCAGTCAGGCCACCAGGTCCGGCGCCGGGGCCGCCTGTACGGACAGCATGAGGTCGGCGTCGAGGAACATCGCCGGACGCAGGAACGCAATGCCCGACAGCGTCGCGAGCACGCCACCCAGGGACGCGGCCAGCGATCGACCGAGCGCCGGGTCGGCGTGTGGGAGCACGTCCTCCAGGCGTACTCCCGGCTCGTATGTCGTCAGCAGGTGCGCGGGTTCCCCCGGCCGGGGGGGTCGGCCCGGCGCAGGTCCAGCACCCGGGGTACGGGCACCAGGCCCCGGACCAGGTGCAGGAGCGCTGCGTCGATCGGTGCGCGGTGCGGATCGCGGCCGTAGACGCGGAGCACCGCGGGACCCACCGGCCCCTCGACACAGAAGGTCTCGCCGTTGAACCCGCCTTCGAGGCGCTGGCCCCTCAAGCCCGTGAGGTCGCCACTGGGGAATGCCTCCATGCCGCCCATCCGACCACATGCGATGCCCCGACTACCCTCGGACCCTCGCGAGGGCCGCAAGAACGGGTCGCCGGCAGACCGTTGGCCTGCGCCATGCGCCACTCGCGGGTGCGCCCTGCCACGTCACGGCTCACTGTGGCGCACTGCCGTGGTAGAGGCTGGCTAAGGTCGAGCCATGGTCCACCCCGACACGTCGCGAGGGCCGCGGCGCTTAGTGGTCGGGGCCGGCTTCGTCGCGGTCGCCATCTCGTTCATGAACGTCACGACGTACGCGTTCACCGCCCTGGTCGCGCGCAGCGTGGCGCCGAGCGTGTTCGGCGAGGTGACCGCGCTGATGGGCATCCTGCTGGTCGGCTCCGTCGCGGCGCTGGGCCTGCAAGCGACGACTGCCCGACGGTTGGCGACCTGCCCGGCCGATCAGCGCGCGCATCTCACCCGGGACGCCGCCCGGGCCACCGTGGTCATTGGGTCGTCGGCGACCTTGCTGGTGCTGGTGTTGTCCCCGTTGCTGCTGCAGGTCCTGGCACTCGAGCACTGGGCACCGCTTGCCGTGGTCGCGGTGACGCTGCTGCCGCTGGCGGTGTTCGGGACCCAGGCCGGGGTGGCCCAGGGCACCAACCGGTGGCGGCACCTGGCGCTGCTCTACGTCGGGGTCGGGGCCGGCCGGATGGTGTTCGGCACCCTGGGTGCGCTGATCGCCCCGACCGCCACCGGGGCGCTGGTGGGAGTGCTGATCGGGGCTCTGGTGCCCGTGGCGATCGGGTGGCGCCTCCTGTTGGCACCTCCGGGGCCTGATCACGGACCCGCTACGGCCCGCGACATGGTGGTGGAGACGCTGGTGGGCAGCCAGGCCCTGCTCGCGTTCTTCGCGGTCACCAACGCCGATGCCGTGCTCGCACGCGTGGTACTGAGCGCGGACGACAGTGGTCTGTACGCCGCTGGACTCATCGTGGCCAAGGCGGCGCTGTTCCTGCCGCAGTTCGTGGCGATCGTCGTGTTCCCGACGCTGGCCCGCGCGGACCGTCCAGGCGTGCGCCGGGCCGCGCTGTTCAGCGTCGCGGCGCTCGGTGCCGTCGCCGCCCTGGGCACCTGGCTGCTCCCCGACCTCGCGCTGGTGTTCGCCGGTGGGGACCGTTACGCGCAGGTGACGGACCTGTTGCCCTTGTTCGCGGTGGAGGGAGCCGTCTTCGCCGTGGTCAACCTGCTGGTCTACGACTCCTTGGCCGAGCGGTCCGCGCGGATGGTCGTGGCATTGTGGTCGGTGCTGGCCGGGGTGGTGCTGACCGTCGTGCTGTTCGTCGACACCCTCGCCGGACTGGTGCTCACGATGATCGTCGCGGGCCTGTGCTCGTGCGTCGCCCACATCGTGCTGCGCGGCAACCCAGCGCGTCAGTGACCCGCGTCGTGCCAGGACCCGCCGGTGCCCATGGACACGTCGAGCGGCACGGCGAGGTCGGCCGCGGAGGCCATCTGGGCACGCACGAGTGACTCCACCTGCTCGAGCTCGGCGGACACCACCTCCAGCACCAGCTCGTCGTGCACCTGCAGCAGCATCCGTGAGCGCAGACCGGCCTGCGTCAGGGCCGCGTCGACGCCCAGCATCGCCACCTTGATGATGTCCGCGGCCGAGCCCTGGATCGGGGCGTTGAGCGCCATGCGCTCGGCCATCTCCCGGCGCTGCCGGTTGTCGCTGTTGAGATCGGGCAGGTAGCGGCGTCGGCCCATGATGGTCTCGGTGAACCCCGTGCCGCGCGCCTCCGCGACGATGCCCTGCAGGTAGTCCCTGACCCCGCCGAAACGCTCGAAGTACTCGTCCATCAGTCCCTGCGCCTCATGCGTCTCGATGCCGAGCTGCTGGGAGAGGCCGTAGGACGACAGACCGTACGCCAGGCCGTAGTTCATCGCCTTGATCCTGCTGCGCATCTCCCCGGTGATCTCGCCCGGGTCCGTCGCGAAGACACGGGCCGCCATCACGGTGTGGAAGTCCTCGCCGGACCGGAAGGCAGCGATCAGCCCGGCGTCCTCCGACAGGTGCGCCATGATCCGCATCTCGATCTGGCTGTAGTCGGCGGTGAGCAGGGTGTCGTAACCCGCTCCGACCACGAAGGCGGTACGGATGCGCCGGCCGGACTCGGTGCGGATCGGGATGTTCTGCAGGTTGGGGTCGTTGGAGCTCAGCCGGCCGGTGGCAGCGATCGTCTGGTTGAACGTCGTGTGGATGCGCCCGTCGTCGGCGACCGTCTTGCGCAACCCCTCGACCGTGGAGCGCAGCCGGGTGGCGTCGCGGTGGTCCATCAGGTGCCGCAGGAACGGGTTCTCGGTCTTGACCAGCAGGCCGGCCAGCGCCTCGGCGTCGGTGGTGTACCCGGTCTTGGTGCGCTTGGTCTTGGGCATGCCCAGCTCGTCGAACAGCACCACCTGCAACTGCTTGGGCGACCCCAGGTTGATCTCCTTGCCGATGACCGCGAACGCCTCCGCGGCCGACTGGCGGACCAGGTCGCCGAAGTCAGACTCCAGCGCGGCCAGGGCCTCGTCGTCGACGGCGATGCCGGCCTGTTCCATCCGAGCCAGCACGTGGACCAGCGGCAGCTCCAGGTCACGCAACAGTCCAGCGGCGCCGTGGGACTGCAGATCGGTGGCCAGCGCCTCGGCGAGGTCGACGCAGGCACGCGCCCGCAGCATCGACACCTCGGCGACCGCGCCGTCATCGACGTCGAGCGTGAGCTGCCCGGAGTCCTCGGCCTCGTCGCGCAGCTCGCGGCGCAGGTGGCGAAGCGACAGGTCGGCGAGGTCGTAGGAGCGTTGGTCAGGGCGCACCAGATAGGCAGCCAGCGCGGTGTCGCTGACCAGCCCGGTCAGCGGCAGACCGACCGCGTGCAGCGCGTGCAGCGGACCCTTCGCATCGTGCATCACCTTCGGGATGTCGGGGTCGGCGAGCCAGCCGGCCAGCGCCTGCTCGTCGTCCGGACCGAGACCCGCGAGCTCCACCCAGGCAGACGCACCGTCGGCGCGGGCCAGTGCAATGGCATCCACGTCACCGGTGCCACGGACCCAGCGCCCGTCGACGTGCACGCCCACCTGCCGACCGCCGCGGGCGTGCTCGTCGAGCCAAGCGTGCACCTGGCCGGCGAGCAGGATGCTGCCGTCGAGGTCGAAGCCGCCCTCGGCCTCCGGCTCCTCGGTTGAGAGTGTCGCGAACAGCCGGTCGCGCAGCACCCGGAACTCCAGGCCGTCGAACACCCGGTGCACGGCGTCGCGGTCCCAGGGCGTCACTGCGAGGTCCTCGATGCCGGCGCTCAGCTCGAGGTCGCAGACCAGCGCGTTGATCCGTCGGTTGCGCAGCACGTCGGACAGGTGGTCCCGCAGCGACTGGCCGGCCTTGCCGGTGGCCTCGTCCACGTGGGCCACCAGCCCGGTCAGGTCGCCGTACTGGGCTATCCACTTCGCCGCGGTCTTGGGACCGACGCCCGGCACGCCGGGCAGGTTGTCGCTGGACTCCCCGACGAGGGCGGCCAGGTCGGGATAGTGGCCCGGGGACACGCCGTACCTGTCCTCGATCGCCTGCGGCGTCATCCGGGTGAGCTCACTGACCCCGCGGACGGGGTAGAGCACGGTGCTGGCTTCCGAGACGAGCTGGAAGGCGTCGCGGTCGCCGGTGCAGATCAGCACCTCGTGACCCAGCGCAAGGGCCTGGGTGGTGAGCGTGGCGATCACGTCGTCGGCTTCGAAACCGTCCTTCTCCAGGGTCACGATGCTGAGCGCCGCCAGGACCTCCTTGAGCAAGGAGACCTGCCCGGCGAACTCGCTCGGCGACGTGCTGCGGTTCGCCTTGTAGTCGGCGTACTCCTGCATCCGGAAGGTCTGGCGGGACACGTCGAAGGCCACCCCCACATGCGTGGGCCGCTCGTCGCGGAGCAGGTTGATCAGCATCGAGGTGAAGCCGTAGACGGCATTGGTGTGCTGGCCCGTCGACGTCGAGAAGTTCTCGACCGGCAGGGCGAAGAATGCGCGGTACGCCAGGGAGTGGCCGTCCAGCAGCAGCAGCCGCGGAGCGGCCTGGTCAAGACCGCCTGGGTCGATGCCGGCCGGGTCGAGATCGGTGCGGGCGACGTCTGAGGTAGGCACGGTGCGACTCTAACCAGTGGGTCAGACGAGGTTCAGCCGTGCATGTCACCGCTCACCCTGGAGGTCGCGCGGCGCCCCAGGCTGCGACGGGCGGCGATCAGCCGGCTGGTCTGACGGCCGATCCGGATGCTTCCACAGAACCTGGCGCGCAGGCCCGGCACCTCGGCTGCGCGGACCACCGCCACCTGCCCGAACCCGAGCCGGGCCAGGAAACGCTGCGCGTCGCGGTTCTGCGCGGGAGAGATCGCGATGAGGTGGCTGGAGTCCTTCTCCTCCGCCCACGAGGTGGCAGTGGACAGCAGCAGCGAGGCGATCCCGCGCCGGCGTACGTCGGGCAGCACGTACAGGTGGGAGACGTGCACGATCTCAGCGAGCTGCAGGGGCGAGATGGGACCGCGTCGCAGGTGCACCGCACCCACCATGCGCCCGTCGAGCTCGGCTACCAGCAGCTGCTGCTCCGGGTCCGCCGCGATACGCGCGATCGAGCTGGCTGCCTCGAAGAGGCGTGCGTCGCACGGCGACCCGGGTGCCGCTGCTCGGCCCGGCTCGCCACCACAGCGGGCGGACACCTCGATGAGCTCAGCCGCGTCGTCGGGGCAGGCCATCTTGATCGAGACGGGGGTACGTGACACCGGGTGGTCCTCCAACGAGTCAGCCCATGCCACCGTGCAGGGCCACGGCGGGCGGGTGGAACACTAACGCCCGGCACCCCCGGTGCCGACTGCGGTCCACAGTCTCTACCGACACCGCGTTGGTGGGAAGGGCTGGGCGCCAACCGGTCGTGGAAGGAGGTCAGGTGTTTCGAGGGTTCGGCACCGTCGTCAACGTCGCCGCCGTGCTCGCGGGTTCCGGAATCGGGGTGCTGCTCGGCCACCGGTTGCCGCAGCGCACCCGTGACACGGTGACCGACGGCCTCGGACTGGTGACGCTGCTGATCGCATTCTTGGCCGCCGTGACGGTCACCGACGCGACCTTCACCGATGCGGTGGGACCGAACGCCCCGGTGCTCATCGTGCTCGGTGCCGTCCTCCTCGGTGGGATCGTTGGTTCGCTGCTGCGCATCGAGGACCGGCTCGAAGGCGTGGGCGGATGGTTGCGGGAGCGCCTGTCGCGGGGGCCGGTCACCGACGACGGATCGAGGCACCGGTTCATCGAGGGATTCGTGACCGCGTCGTTGGTCTTCTGTGTCGGGCCGCTGACGGTCCTCGGCTCGCTGTCCGACGGTCTCGGCGAGGGCGCGCAGCAGCTGCTGCTGAAGTCCGCACTCGACGGGTTCGCCTCCATCGCGTTCGCCGCGTCCCTCGGTCTGGGGGTGATGGCCTCGGCCGCTTCCGTCCTCGTCGTCCAGGGCAGCCTGACCCTTCTCGCAGCCGGCCTCGGTTCGTTCGTGCCCGAACCACACCTGCTCGCAGTCACAGCCACCGGCGGGTTGCTGCTCGCCGGAGTCGGGCTGCGACTGCTGCAGGTCAAGCAGGTTCCGGTGGGCGACCTGCTGCCGGCGCTGCTGGTGGCTCCCGCGCTCACCGCGGCGGTGATCGCGGTCGGTTCGTGATGCCAGCGAACGGTTCCTACCAGTTGGTCCCCGGCTTAGGTCACGATCTGGTCGCGGCCGAAGTCTGCGGCCACCTCGCCGTCATCAGCCGGGGGTAGGGTGACGCGCGGTCCAGGTCCGTTCGGCCCTGACACACGAGCTCGACCGACCCGACGGGAGTCCCTGTGCACGTTCGACTCATCCGGGTTCTCGGCCTGCTTGCCGTGATCGTCATGGGACTGCTCAGCGTTGCAGGACCCGCTGTCGCGGGGTCTGTCACCTCTGACGGCGCGGAGTCGGATGAGGCGGCGGAGACCTGCAAGACCGCCAACGAGGGCTACAACATCTGTGTCGTGCTGGTCGACCAGGCGGCCACGACCGAGGACTTCCCGGACGGCGCACCCATCGAGGGTGTCACGATCGTCGTGACCAATCCCGACGGCGAGGTGGCCGAGGCGGTCACCGACGCGACCGGTCTGGCCGCTGTCGCTGTCGAGGTCGGAGGACCGCACTCCGTGGAGCTCGACCCCGACACGCTGCCCGAGGGCAGCGAGCTGTCCAATCCCGACCAGCTGCGACTGGACGACGTTGCCATGTTCGGCTTCAGCAAGACCGTGCAGTTCCCCATCGGCCTCGAGGAGCGCACCGGCACCTCGTTGTTCGTCCAGTTCTCCCAGCTGGTTTTCACGGGCCTGAAGTTCGGCTTGCTGATCGCGCTGGCCGCCCTGGGCCTGTCACTGATCTTCGGCACCACCGGGCTCACCAACTTCGCACACGGCGAGCTGGTCTCGTTCGGCGGACTCCTCACCTTGACGTTCAATGTGGGTTGGGGCGTCCCACTGCTGTTGGCGATCCCCCTTGCCTTCGTTGCGATGCTGCTGATCGGTTTCGGCCAGGAGTTCGCGTTCTGGCGACCGTTGCGCAAGCGGGGGACCGGCAACATCGCGCTGATGATCGTCTCGATCGGTCTCGCGATCCTGTTGCGTTACGCCTTCCAGTACGTCTACGGCAGTGAGAACCAGCAGTACGACCAGTACGTCACGCAGACCCCCGTCGACATCGGACCGCTGTCGCTCTTTCCCAAAGAGCTCGTCATCATGCTCATCTGCGTGCTGGTGCTCGTCGGCGTCTCGTTGGCCCTGGCGAGGACCCGGATCGGCAAGGCGACCCGGGCGGTGGCCGACAACCCGGCGCTCGCGTCGGCCTCGGGGATCAACGTCAACACCGTCATCGCACTGGTGTGGATCGTGGGCACCGGGCTCGCCGGCCTGTCGGGTGCCTTGCTCGGTCTCGACCAGGGCATCGAGTTCCAGACCGGACAAAAGATCCTGCTCGTCATCTTCGCCGCGGTCTGTCTCGGGGGGCTCGGCACCATTTGGGGAGCCATGGCCGGGGCTGTGATGGTCGGCCTGTTCACCGAGCTCAGCACCCTCGTCATCCCGTCAGAGCTGAAGAACGTCGGTGCCTTGTTCCTGCTGATCGTCATCCTCATCATCAAGCCGCAAGGCGTCTTCGGACGACGGGAGCGCATCGGATGAGCGGCCACGCGGCGTATCACCGAGCCGACAGGAGGGGTGCCTGATGGACTGGGGCTTCATCCTCAGCGAGGCGTTCTCCGCCGCCTTCGGTCCCACTGCCGCGGTCTTTGCGCTCGCCGCCATCGGACTCAACATCCACTTCGGCTACACCGGGCTGCTCAACTTCGGTCAGGCCGGTTTCATGGCCGTCGGCGCGTACGGCCTCGCGACGAGCGTGCAGACGTACGGACTGAGTTTCTGGACCGGGCTGGGTGTGGCCTGCTGCGCCTCGATCGTGCTGGCACTCCTGCTGGGCATCCCTACGCTGCGGCTGCGGGCGGACTACCTCGCGATCGCCACCATCGGTGCCTCGGAGATCATCCGGCTCACCGTCGCGTCGGACAGCCTCCTGGACACCTTCGGCGGCAGCAACGGTCGATCCGGTTTCACCGGTACGTTCGCCGACCTCAACCCGTTCACCGACAGCCTCGACCTCGGGTTGTTCACGCTGCGCCCCTACACCGCCTGGGTGGCCCTGGTCGGCTGGGTCCTGGTCGCCCTGGCCTGCCTCATCACCTGGGCGCTGATGCGCAGCCCGTGGGGACGGGTCGTGAAGTCCATCCGGGAGGACGAGGAAGCCGTGCGGTCGCTCGGCAAGAACGTCTTCGCCTACAAGATGCAGTCGCTGGTTCTCGGTGGCCTCTTCGGATCCATGGCCGGGGTGGTGTTCGCGCTGGACCGGTCGGCGATCATCCCTTCCGACGTCGCGACCGACACCACGTTCTACGCGTACGCCGTGCTGCTGCTCGGCGGGGCGGCCCGCGTCTTCGGTCCGGTCGTCGGGTCGATCCTCTTCTATTTCGTCCTCATCCTGCTCGGGACGTTCTTCGCCCAGGCCACCCGGGGCGATACCCCGCTCATCCCGGACTGGCTGATGACGTCGCAACAGTCGGCGATCATGCGCTTCATCCTGCTGGGGGCCATCATCATCGTGCTGATGGTGTACCGACCGCAGGGCATCTTCGGGGACCGAAGGGAGCTGGCCATCGATGGCCGCTGAGAGCGTGCTGGACAAGAGCAGGGCCGCGCGTGCGGCGCTCGACGGGGTCGCCAACGAGCCAGGCGCCTCGAAACCCGATCCGTTGCTGGTGGCGGACGACATCACCCGGGCGTTCGGCGGTCTCAAGGCCGTCGACATCGACCACCTGGAGATCCAGCGCGGTGTCATCACGGCGCTCATCGGTCCCAACGGGGCGGGCAAGACCACCTTCTTCAACCTGCTCACCGGATTCGACCAACCTGACAGCGGCACCTGGTCCTTCAACGGCAAGAGCCTCAAGGGCATCCCCTCCTACCGGGTGGCCCGGCTGGGCATGATCCGTACCTTCCAGCTCACCAAGGTGCTCGCCAAGCTGACCGTGATCGAGAACATGCGGCTCGGCGCGAAGGGTCAACGTGGCGAGAGCATGCTGGCGGCGATGTTCTCCTGGATCTGGCGCACCGAGGAGACCTCCAACACCGAGCGCGCGGACAGCCTGTTGGGTCGGTTCAAGCTCGACACCAAGCGTGAGGACTTCGCCGGCTCGCTGTCCGGTGGGCAACGCAAGCTCCTGGAGATGGCACGCTCGCTGATGGCCGACCCTGAGCTGATCATGCTGGACGAGCCGATGGCGGGGGTGAACCCGGCGCTCAAGCAGTCGCTGCTCGGACACGTGAAGTCGCTGCGTGACGAGGGGCGCACCGTGTTCTTCGTCGAGCACGACATGGACATGGTCCGCGACATCTCCGACTGGGTGATCGTCATGGCCCAAGGTCGGATCGTCGCCGAGGGCACTCCCAGCAACGTCATGGCCAACCCGGCCGTGATCGACGCCTACCTGGGCGCGCACCACGACTCCAACCTCAGTGTCGAGGACGAGGAAGCGCGGCTCCGACGCGTCCGCGAGAACCAGGAGACGGCCGGTGAGTAGCGTGGATCCGAGCGTGTCCGACGACGTCACAGCACCCGAGCCCGAGGACTCAGACGCCGAGCCGACCGCGATGACTCCTGAGCGGCGCGTGCACCTGGAGGCGGCCGAGGGTGCGCTCTTGCGCGCCGACGACCTGGTGGCCGGCTATCTGCCCGGAGTCAACATCCTCACTGGTGCCGACCTGTACTGCCAGCGCGGAGAGCTCGTCGGGATCATCGGTCCCAACGGTGCGGGCAAGTCGACGTTGCTCAAGGCGATGTTCGGCCTGGTCAAGGTGCACAACGGCGCCGTCATGCTGGCCGGCGACGACATCACCAACAAGCGCGCCGACGTACTCGTGGGCAAGGGCATCGGCTTCGTACCGCAGAGCAACAACGTGTTCTCCTCGCTCACCATCGAGGAGAACCTCGAGATGGGCCTGTACCTCGCACCCAAGCGGATCAAGGAGCGATTCGCCTTCGTGGCGGACCTGTTCCCCGCGCTGCACGACCGACGCAAGCAGCGGGCCGGATCGTGCTCCGGTGGTGAACGCCAGATGGTCGCCATGGGCCGAGCGCTGATGATGGAGCCGTCGGTGCTGCTGCTCGACGAGCCCTCGGCCGGCCTGTCGCCGGTCATGCAGGACGAGGTGTTCGTGCAGACCCGCAAGATCAACAAGACCGGCGTCTCGGTGGTGATGGTCGAGCAAAACGCCCGCCGATGCCTGCAGATCTGCGACCGCGGGTACGTCCTGGACCAGGGTCGCAACGCCTACACAGCCTCGGGGGCGGACCTGATCAACGACCCGAAGGTGATCCAGCTCTACCTCGGCACCCTCGGCAAGGCGCAGTAGTCACCGAGCGGTCGTGGGCCGCACGTGCCTGCGGCGAAGCCAGAGCCCCTGCCACCCTCACGGGTGGCAGGGGCTGCTGTGACTGGCGCTGCGGACGGACCTTCTGCGGTCAGATCAGATCTGACCCTGAATGAACTCGTCCGGGGTGATGTTGTTGTCCGGGCCGTACAGGTAGACGCCGATGGACGCGGCTGCCGGGCTGCCGAACTCGTTCATCTCGATTGGACCGGAGACACCGTCGTAGTCGATGTCCTCGTCCGCCTCGAGCAGCTCCACACACTCGGCGAACTCCGTGCACTTGGTGCCCTCACGGGTGACGTCGATGATGTTCGCGCCGATCGCCTCCCCGTTGTCGCTGTCCGCGGCGACCGCTGCCAAGGCAGAGACGACCACGGCGTCATAGGACTCCGGGCCGTAGGAGAAGTCCTCGAGATCCGGGTCGACCTTGAGCAGGCGCTCGCGGAAGTCACCGGTGAGCTCCGCACCGGGCAGCGTGCCCTTGATGCCCTCGAGCAGACCCTGCTCGACGTCGCCACCGTAGTTCGACGTGTTGCCGTCGGTGAAGTAGACCGCGACGTCGTCGGGCCCTATGCCGTTGCGCACCATCTGCGGGATGATCTGCAGAGTCTCCACGAACCCCACGACCACGACCGCGTCGGGGTCAGCCGCGGCCATCGCCTGTACCTCGGCGTTGAAGTTCGAGGCGTCGGGGGCGTAGACCTCGGTAGCGACCACCGTGCCGCCGGCACTCTCGAAGTTCTCGGTGATGACTTTGGCCAGTCCGGTGCCGTAGTCGTCCTGTCGATTGATGATGCCGAGGTTGCTGAAGCCGTCCTCGCTGACCAGATTGGCGAGCACGGCGCCCTGCAGGACGTCGGACGGGGCGGTACGGAAGTAGAGCTCGTTGGGGTCGACCTCGTCACTGTCGAAGATCGGTGAGGTGTTCGCCGGCGAGAACTGCACCACGCCTGCACCGGTGATCGCGTCGATCACCGTGATGCTGACGCCTGAGGCCGCGGCACCGACGATGACGTCGACGTCCTGGTTCAACAAGCGGTTGACGGTCGGGCCCGCGACCGGGGGTGTGCCGTCGCCGGAGTCACCCTCGAAGTACTCGACGTCCTCGCCGAGGACGCCACCGGCCTCGTTGATCTCCTTGATGGCGAGCTCGACACCCGCGAACTCGGGGGGCCCGAGGAACTCCAGGTCGCCGGTGGCCGGGAGCAGGGAGCCGATGGTGAGTGTGCCGTCACCCTCGGGAAAGTCCTCCGCGGGCTCCTCCTCGGTGGGCTCGTCGTCCGCCGGGCTCTCCTCGCCCGCCGGCGGCTCGTCGGTGGGGTCGTCGGCCTCGTCGGTACCGCAGGCGGCAAGCACCAGCACGCTCGCTGCGAGTGCGGCCGCGGTGCGTGTCGCACGACTGATGGAACGCATGCATCCTCCGGATGTCGCGGACGGACGCGCCGCCCGAGCAATGATGCACAGCAACATATCCCGAATGAGTGACAGCATTGCGCAGACTCCGCAACAGCAGCCCGCTCGTTGCCGTTTCGTGACCTGTCGCGCAGGTCAGCCGTCCGTGGAGAGCCCCGGACCGTGCGTGATGACCCCCTGCGCCACCTCCCGCATCGACAGCCTGAGGTCCATCGCGGTCTTCTGGATCCATCGGAACGCCTCCGGCTCGTCCAGGCCGAGCTTGACCTGCAGCACCGCCTTGGCCCGGTCGAGGAGCTTGCGCGTCTCCAGGCGCTCGGTGAGGTCGCTCACCTCGCTCTCCAGCGCAGTCAGCTCGGCGTAGCGACTCACCGCCATCTCGATCGCCGGGACGAGGTCGCGCTGGGTGAAGGGCTTGACGACGTACGCCATGGCGCCGGCGTCGCGGGCACGCTCGACGAGGTCGCGCTGGCTGAACGCGGTGAGCATGACCACCGGCGCCAACCGGGCACCCGCCACCAGCTCAGCGGCCGAGATACCGTCCAGCTTGGGCATCTTCACGTCGAACACCGCCAAGTCGGGGCGCAGCTCACGGACCATTTCGACGGCTCGCTCGCCATCGCCGGCCTGCCCGACGACGTCGTACCCCTCCTCAGTGAGCATCTCGGCGAGATCCATGCGGATCAGGGCCTCGTCCTCCGCGATGACGACGCGCCGCGACCTGGCGGCACCGGTGTGCGAATCGGGTGCGTTCGTGGCCACGGGCGGCAGCCTATCCGGCGGCTGCCGGGCATAGGTGGGTCCGGTACCGTGCTGACTGGCCGACAACCGACACCGGGTCGCGCCCGGCCCTGGTAGCCCAATCGGCAGAGGCAGCGGTCTCAAACACCGTCCAGTGTGGGTTCGAGTCCCACCCAGGGCACGCAGCTCGGTCTGCTCCGCTCGTGGTCCTTCCATCAGCGATGTATCTTTCACCCATCCGGCTCCGGAGGACTCACCGGGCCCGTCACACCGACTGCTCGACCTCGCAGGAGAACACTGGAATGACTTCCGTCACGTCCGATGACTTCGACCAGCATCTCGAGTTGGCCATGCGTACCCGACCAGTCATCGAGCAGGCCAAGGGAGTGCTCGCGGGTTTCCGGTGCGCAACCCCGGAGCAGGCTTTCACAGAGCTGGTGCGGGTCTCGCAGACGTACAACGTCAAGCTCAACATGCTCGCCGAGGCACTGGTGACTGTGGTAGGCGGCCATCGAGAAGCCGACCCCGGGCTCGTCGAAATCATCGACCAGGAGTGGGGTGGCCTGTTGCCGCGGTGCTGACGGCGAGCCGGCTGAGAACTCCGCGGGACTGAGATTCATGCCGTCCGGTGCGGACGCAGCACCGCGAACGGATCGGTGACCTCGAGCCGACGCTGGCTGAACCGGTGGATCGCCGCCGGTCGTCCGCCGCTGCTGCTGGTCGCACCCATCTCCCCGGTGGCCTCGAGCTGCCCCCGGCGGGTCAGCACCCGTTGCAGGTTCGTCGCCGACACGTCGCGGCTGAGTGCCGCGACGTAGATCTCGCGCAGCTGGGCCATCGTGAAGGTCGGCGGCGCGAGGGCGAAGCCGATGTTGGTGTACGACAGCTTCGAGCGCAGCCGTTCGAGCCCCGAGGCGATGACCGACCCGTGGTCGAAGGCCAGCGGGGGCAGTTCTTCGGTGCGCCGCCATGCCGCGTGCTGGGGCAGGGACGGGTCAGCCACGGTCGGCACCAGGCCCAGGTACGCGGTCGCAACGGTCCGCCCGTACGGGTCGCGGTCGGGGTCGCTGCGGGTCTCGAGCTGTTCGAGGTGTGCGAGCTCGCGCAGGTCGACCTTCGTCGCGAGGTGGCGAGCCACCGAGGCGCCCAAGGTCTCAGCCGCCTCCAGCGGGCCACTCGGCAGCGCCCAGGAGCCCTCGAACGGGCTGCGCTGGCGCCTCCAGACCAGGACGCACAGCCGGCCGGCGCGGACCTGCAGCACGACCGCCAACGCCTCGTGTCGGAAGGCCGCGACGACACCGGTCCCCAGGTCGGACGGCGGACGTGGGTCGGAGGGGTGCACGCGTGGATGGTAGCCTGGCTGCCAGGTTTTCGACTGTTAGGCGAAAACTGGCGACGAGACTGCGGAGCAGGCATGACAACCACCCTGGGCACCACCGAGCACGTCCTGGGCACGACCCACGGTGAGGAACCGGACTGGACACCTGGCCAGTGGGATGCCTGGCGCGACGAGGTGCACGCGCTCGCACGCGCACGCGATGCAGTGATCCTGGCGCACAACTACCAGCCAGCGGCCATCCAGGATGTCGCCCACCACGTGGGTGACTCCCTCGCGCTGTCCCGGGCCGCCGCGGCGGCTACCGAGTCGACGATCGTCTTCGCCGGTGTGCACTTCATGGCCGAGACCGCCAAGATTCTCAGCCCCGACAAGACAGTCCTGATCCCGGACGCGGCCGCCGGCTGCTCGCTGGCCGACGCCATCACCGCAGAGGCCCTGCGGGCCTGGAAGGCCGAGCACCCCGGCGCCCTCGTCGTCGCGTACGTCAACACCACCGCCGAGGTGAAGGCCGAGTCCGACATCTGCTGCACGTCCTCCAACGCCGTTGAGGTCGTCGAGTCCCTGCCCGTCGACATTGAGGTGCTCTTCCTGCCCGACCAGTTCCTCGGTGCGCACGTGCAGCGGGTGACCGGCCGCGACAACATCCGGGTGTGGCTCGGCGAGTGCCACGTGCACGCGGCCATCTCCCCCACCCACCTGCGGGACTCGGTCGCCGCCGACCCCGATGCGGAGCTGTTCGTGCACCCCGAGTGCGGCTGCTCCACCTCCGCACTGTGGATGGCCTCGACCGGCCAGGTGCCCGCCGAGCGGACGCACATCCTGTCCACCGGCGGCATGCTCGACGAGGCCCGCCGTACGACCGCCGAACGGGTGCTGGTCGCCACCGAGGTCGGCATGCTGCACCAGCTGCGGCAGGCCAACACCCGTACCGTCTTCGAAGCGGTGAACCCGCGCGCCGCCTGCCCCTACATGAAGATGTCGACGCCGAGCAAGCTGCTGCGCTCGCTGCGCGAGGGTGTCGACGAGGTGCACGTCGACCCGGCCATCGCCGCCCGAGCACGCCGCGCGGTCGAGCGCATGGTCGCGATCGGGACTCCATCGGCCGCGGGGGAATGACCGTGCTCCAGCGCCTGTCCGCTCCCCCCCCGGTCTGGTACGACGAGGCGGACGTCGTCGTGGTCGGCTCGGGAGCAGCCGGCCTGTCCGCTGCGCTGTCTGCCGCCGCCGGCGGCCGACGCGTCCTCGTGGTCACCAAGACGACGCTCGGCAGCGGGGCGACCGCCTGGGCCCAGGGCGGCCTCGCAGCCGTCGCCGGAGCCGACGACCATGCCCGTCTGCACGCCGAGGACACGCTGAACGCCGGGGCCGGCCTGTGCGACCGCGCCGCGGTCGAGCGGCTAGTCGCTCAGGCGCCCGCTGCCATCGCCCACCTGGTGGGGCTCGGGGCCCGCTTCGACCGGTGCCCGGACGGATCCTTCGAGCTCGGGCGCGAGGGCGGTCACCACCGTGACCGCATTCTGCACGCCGGCGGTGACGCCTCCGGTGCGGAGGTCGCGCGCGTACTGGTCGCGGCCGCCGAGCGGGCCGGCGAGCAGGGTTGCCTCGACGTGCTCGAAAGGACTCAGGCGCTGGATGCAGACGTCGACGCAAACGGGCACGTCACCGGCGTTCGGGTGCTCGACGGACGCGGCGTCGGCGTGATCAGCACTCGTGCACTCGTGCTCGCGACGGGCGGTCTCGGGCAGGCATACTCGGCGACCAGCAACCCCCTCGAGGCGACCGGCGACGGCATCGCCATCGCACTGCGCGCGGGCGCGGTCCTGAGCGACCTCGAGTTCGTGCAGTTCCACCCCACGCTGCTGCACACACCGGGCCAGGCGTATCCGGTACTGGTGTCCGAGGCAGTGCGCGGCGAGGGAGCAGTGCTCGTCGACGCCCACGGTGAGCGGGTCATGCGCGGTCTGCACCCCATGGCGGATTTGGCTCCGCGCGACGTGGTTGCCTCGAGCATGCATGCGCGGATGGTGCGTGCAGGGACCGACCACCTCTACCTCGACGGCACCCACCTCGGGCGTGCCTGCTGGGAGCACCGGTTCCCGACGATCCTCGCGGCCTGCCGTGCCGTCGATATCGACCCGCTCACCGCACCCGTCCCGGTCGCGCCCGCCGCCCACTACGCCTGCGGCGGTGTCCGTGCGAGCCTCGACGGCGGCACCGACGTGCCCGGACTGTTCGCCGTCGGCGAGGTCGCCGCCACCGGCGTGCACGGCGCCAACCGGCTGGCGTCCAACAGCGTCACCGAGAGCCTGGTCGCCGGACGGCTGCTCGGTGCGCGACTCGCACGTGCCCTGCCCCCGACCACCGGGACCACGGTCGAGTCCGCGTGGTCCACCCTGATCGACCCGGGCAGCCGCGCTTCGACGGCGGGGGCCACCGGTCGGCTCGCCGGTGTGCTGCGCGACCCCGATGACCTGCAGCGACTGCTCGACCTGCTCGACGCTGCCCCGACGACCTGGGAGTGCAACGCAGCTTCGGTCGAGGCCAGCAACCTGCACCTGGTGTCCACGGTGATCGCACGGTCCGCACTGGTCCGCGAGGAGAGCCGCGGTGCCCATCGGCGTACCGACGTCACCGCAGCGTCCCCGTCCTGGCAGCGTCACCTGGAGGTACGCCTGGACCGGGCCGATCGTGCCGTCCTGACTGCGCTGAGCGTCGGCTACGGCCACCGAGAGGTCGCGGCATGACCACCATCAGCGCCGCGTTGCCACGAGTGGTCGCCGACTCCCTGTGCACCTACGGGCTCGACCCGCTCGAGGTCGCCTTGCTCGCCCGCGACGCGTTGGCCGAAGACCTCGCGCTGGGGCCCGACGTGACGACCGCTGCGACGGTGACGGCCGAGGCCACCAGCATCGGTGACGTCGCCTGTCGTACCTCCGGGGTGCTGGCCGGGGTGGACGTCGCCGCGAGCGTCCTGCACGTCCTGGCACAGGACACCGGGGCCAGCGTGCGGGTCGACGTGCTGCGACGCGACGGTGGCCGCCTCCTGCCCGGCGAGGTGGTGCTCACCGTTGCGGGCCCCACGCGAACCCTCCTCACAGCCGAGCGCACGATGCTCAACCTGGTCTGTCACCTGTCCGGCGTGGCGACGCTGACCGCTCAGTGGGTCGACGCCGTCCGCGGCACCGGAGCGGCCGTCCGCGACACGCGCAAGACGACGCCTCGGTTGCGTCGCCTGGAGAAGCACGCTGTCCGCTGCGGCGGCGGCTTCAATCACCGCATGGCCCTCGGTGACGCCGCGCTGATCAAGGACAACCACGTGGCTGCGGCAGGCGGCGTCGCCGCCGCCCTGCATGCCGTACGCAGGCACGCCCCGGACGTACCGGTCGAGGTGGAGTGCGACACCCTCGAGCAGGTCCGCCAGGCAGTGGGTGCGGGAGCGACCCTGGTGCTGCTGGACAACATGACGCTGGAACAGATGGGTTCCGCTGTGGCGTACGCGCGTCCGTTCGGTGTCCGTCTCGAGGCCAGCGGCGGCCTGACGCTCGACTCCGCGGCAGCCGTTGCGGCCACCGGCGTCGACTTCCTCGCGGTGGGCGCAGTCACCCACTCTGCGACCGTGCTCGACCTCGGCTTCGACCTGCGCTGCTGACTATCCGATCGTTGGCGAGGGGGTCCCCTGCGGCGAACCTATTGGCACGGGGGTCCCCGTCGCCAACGGCTCACACGGTCAGGGGCGCCCGGGGGTGCGGTACGCGGGGGCGACCTCGTTGATCGCATCGCCCATGCGGTGGATCCGCATGGCGTTGGTCGAGCCGGCGATACCCGGCGGGCTCCCGGCGACGATCACGACCTGCTGACCCTCGGGAATCCGCCCGACCTCCAGCAGCGCCTCGTCGACCTGGCGGACCATCTCGTCCGTGTGGTTGACGTTGGTCACAAGGAACGTCTCGACGCCCCACGTCAGGGCCAGCTGCGAGCGGATCTCGGCGTGCGGGGTGAAGGCCAGCACCGGCACCTGCGAGCGGTAGCGCGCCATCCGACGAGCCGAGTCCCCCGAGGTCGTGAACGCGACCAGGTAGCGTGCGCCGACCGCCTCGGCGACGTCGGCGGCCGCCTTGCAGATGACCCCGCTGCGGGTCTTGGGCTGCCAGTGGATCGCGGCCATCTGGTTGAGGCCGTGCTTCTCGGTCGAGGCCACGATCCGGGCCATCGTCCGGACGGTGACGACCGGGTAGTCCCCGACGCTCGTCTCCCCCGACAGCATGACCGCGTCCGCGCCGTCGAGCACGGCATTGGCCACGTCGGATGCCTCCGCCCGCGTCGGGCGGGAGTTGGCGATCATCGACTCCAGCATCTGGGTGGCCACGATGACCGGCTTGGCGTTGCGCCGGGCCCGGTCGATGATGCGCTTCTGGACCAGCGGCACGTCCTCGAGCGGCAGCTCCACACCGAGGTCGCCACGCGCCACCATGAACCCGTCGAACGCGTCGATGATCTCCTCGAGGTTCGTGACCGCCTGCGGCTTCTCGATCTTGGCCACGATCGGGATCCTGCGTCCCTCCTCGATCATGATCGCGCGCACGTCGGTCGCGTCCTTGGCCGAGCGCACGAACGACAGCGCCACCACGTCCACGCCCTGGCGCAGCGCCCAGCGCAGATCCTGCTTGTCCTTGTCCGACAGCGCCGGCACGCTCACCTCGGCGCCGGGCAGGTTGAGTCCCTTGTTGTTGCTCACCAGGCCAGGGATCTCCACGACCGTGGTCACGTCGGTGTCGGTGACAGCGGTCACGCGCAGCGCGACCTTGCCGTCGTCGACCAGGATCGGGTCGCCCGGACGGACGTCGTCGGGGAGCCCGTGATGGGTCGTCCCGCAGAGGTGGACGTCGCCGGGCACGTCACGGTTGGTGATGGTGAAGGTGGCGCCGGTCTCCAGCGTCACCGGACCGGCGGCGAAGCGGGCCAACCGGATCTTCGGTCCCTGCAGGTCCGCGAGGATCCCGATCGCCCGCCCCGTGATGTTGGACGCCTCACGCACCAGGTCGTACGCCCGCTCGTGATCGGCATGGCTGCCGTGGCTCAGGTTGAGTCGGGCGACGTCCATGCCGGCCTCTACCAGCTCGAGAATCCGCTCGGCCGAGGAGGTGGCTGGGCCCAGGGTGCAGACGATCTTGGCTCTACGCACTCGCACAGCCTAGTGGGGTGTGGACCGGCTCCCCCCGTCTCGCGGACCGCCACGACTGACTTCTCGGGTGGCGAGACAGAAGTTCACACAGTCAACGGCCGGGCGGTCGGCGGGATCGGTGCCGGCAGCGTCGTCTGACCGGTGAGGTAGGCGTCGACACCGGCCGCACAGGCCCGTCCCTCCGCGAGCGCCCACACGATCAACGACTGCCCGCGCCCCGCGTCACCGGCCACGAAGACACCCGGCACGGTGCTCATGTAGGCATCGTCACGGGTCATCGTGCCGCGCTCGTCGAGCTCGATGCCGAGCTGCTCCACCAGCGGTCCGCGCTCCGGGCCGGTGAACCCCATGGCCAGCAGCACGAGCTGCGCCGGGATCTCGTGCTCGCTGCCCTCGACCTCGGTGAGCCTGCCGTCGACCATCTCCACCTCGACCAGCTGGAGCGCGCGTACCCGACCGTCGTGGTCACCGACGAACGCCTGCGTCGACACGGAGTACACCCGCTCACCGGACTCCTCGTGCGCAGAGGAGACGCGGTAGATCATCGGGTACGTCGGCCACGGCTGCGCCTGCGACCGCGCGTCGCCGGGGCGCGGCATGATCTCCAGCTGGGTGACCGAGCGGGCCTGCTGGCGGATCGTGGTGCCCAGACAGTCCGCGCCGGTGTCACCGCCGCCGATGATCACGACGTCCTTGCCGGCCGCGGTGATCTGAGCATCGACTGTCTCCCCCAGCGCGACCCGGTTGGCCTGCGGCAGGAACTCCATGGCCTGGTGGATGCCGGCCAGTTCACGCCCGGGTACGGGCAGGTCGCGCCAGAGAGTGGCCCCGACGGCGACCACGACCGCGTCGTAGCGCTCCCGGACGGCCTGGCCGGTGAGGTCGGCGCCCACGTCGACACCGGAGCGGAACACCGTTCCCTCACGACGCATCTGATCGACCCGGCGGTCGATTTGCACCTTCTCCATCTTGAACTCCGGGATGCCGTAGCGCAGCAGGCCGCCCGGCTTGTCGTCGCGCTCGTACACCGCCACCGTGTGCCCAGCGCGGGTCAGCTGCTGGGCGGCCGCCAGCCCCGCCGGTCCGGAGCCGACGACGGCGACTGTCTTGCCGGTCAGCCACTCCGGCGGCTGCGGACGGACGTTGCCCATCGCCCAGGCCTGGTCGATGATCGAGACCTCCACGTTCTTGATGGTCACAGCCTCGCTGTTGATCGCCACCACGCAGGAGGGCTCGCACGGCGCCGGGCACAACCGGCCGGTGAACTCGGGGAAGTTGTTGGTGGCGTGCAACCGGTCGATCGCCTTCTCCCAGTCGCCCCGCCAGACGAGGTCGTTCCACTCCGGGATCAGATTGCCCAGGGGGCAACCGCTGTGGCAGAACGGGATGCCGCAGTCCATGCAACGTCCGGCCTGCTCGCTGATGATCGGCAGCAGCGCCTTGCCGGCCCCTCCGGGGTAGACCTCGTTCCAGTCCCTGATCCGTTCCTGCACCGGCCGGCGCTCGGCAAGCTTTCGGGGGGTCGTCAAGAAGCCTCGGGGGTCAGCCACGGGTCGCCGCCTCCATCATCGCGGCCGTGGTGGCAGCCTCGTCGAGTCCCTGCTCCTGCGCCCGGGCCCGCGCCTGGAGGACCCGGCGGTAGTCGGTGGGCATGACCTGGGTGAAGCGCTCGATGCTGGCCGGCCAGTCCGCGAGCAGCGCCGCGGCCACCGTGGAGCCGGTCTGCTCGCCATGCCGGCGAACCACGTCACGCAGTTCCTCGATCGTCTCCGCGCCGAGGTCGGCGACGTCGTTGAGTTCCACCAGGTCGGGATTGACGCGGTCGCGCTGGAGGTCCAGGACGTACGCCGTCCCTCCGCTCATGCCGGCGGCGACGTTGCGGCCGGTCGGGCCGAGGATCACCACGCGCCCTCCGGTCATGTACTCGCAGGCGTGGTCACCGACGCCCTCGACGACCGCCGTGGCCCCGGAGTTGCGGACACAGAACCGCTCACCGACCTGGCCGCGCAGGAAGATCTCGCCGCCCGTCGCCCCGTAGCCGACGACGTTGCCGGCGATGATGTGGTGCTCGGCCACCAGGGTCGCTGCACGGTCCGGACGCAGCACCAGGCGGCCGCCGGACAGTCCCTTGCCGACGTAGTCGTTGCCGTCCCCCTCGAGCCGCAGCGTCACACCCCGGGGTACGAACGCGCCGAAGGACTGCCCGGCCGAGCCGGTGAACGTGATGTCGATCGTGTCCTCCGGCAGTCCGTCACCGTGGTAGCGCTTGGTCACCTCGTGGCCGAGCATGGCCCCGACGGTCCGGTTGACGTTGCGGATCGCGATCTGCGCCCGCACCGGCTCTCCCCGCTCGAGGGCGTCGGCCGACAGGGCGATCAGCTCGTTGTCCAGCGCCTTGTCCAGCGCGTGGTCCTGGCGGGACACACAATGCAGCGGGGTGCCCTCGGGCAGGTCGGGCACGTGCAGCACCGGCGTCAGATCCAGACCGCTGGCCTTCCAGTGCTCGACCACCCGGCTCGCGTCGAGCACCTCGGCGTGACCGATCGCCTCGTCCAGCGTGCGGAAGCCGAGCTCGGCGAGGTACTCGCGCACCTCTTGCGCGATGTACTCGAAGAACGTCACCACGAACTCGGGCTTCCCGGTGAACTTCTCCCGCAGCGCGGGGTTCTGCGTGGCCACGCCCACCGGGCAGGTGTCGAGGTGGCAGACCCGCATCATGATGCAGCCCGACACCACCAGCGGAGCGGTGGCGAAGCCGTACTCCTCGGCGCCGAGCAGGGCGGCCACCACCACGTCGCGTCCGGTTTTGAGCTGCCCGTCGGTCTGCACCACGATCCGGTCCCGCAGGCCGTTGAGCAGCAGCGTCTGCTGCGTCTCGGCCAGACCAAGCTCCCAAGGGCCACCAGCATGTTTCAGCGACGTCAGCGGTGAGGCGCCCGTACCCCCGTCGTGACCGGAGATCAGCACCACGTCGGCGTGCGCCTTGGAGACACCGGCGGCGACCGTGCCCACCCCCACCTCAGCGACCAGCTTCACGTGGATCCGCGCCGCCGGGTTGGCGTTCTTGAGGTCGTGGATGAGCTGTTTGAGATCTTCGATGGAGTAGATGTCGTGGTGCGGCGGCGGCGAGATCAGGCCGACGCCGGGCGTGGAGTACCGCGTCGCGCCGATCCACGGGTAGACCTTGGCCCCTGGCAGCTGGCCACCCTCACCGGGCTTGGCGCCCTGGGCCATCTTGATCTGGATGTCGTCGGCGTGGGTGAGGTACTCCGAGGTGACGCCGAAGCGTCCGGACGCGACCTGCTTGATCGAGCTGCGACGGCGTGGGTCGTGCAGCCGGTCGGTGTCCTCGCCGCCCTCCCCGGTGTTGGACTTGGCCCCGAGCGAGTTCATCGCGATCGCGAGCGTCTCGTGCGCCTCCTGGCTGATCGAGCCGTACGACATGGCACCGGTGGAGAACCGCTTGACTATCTCGCTGACCGGCTCCACCTCCTCGATGGGTACGGCAGGACGGGTCCCGGTCCGGAGGCCGAACAGCCCGCGGATCGTCATCAGCCGGGCCGACTGGCCGTCGACCGCCTGGGTGTACTGCTGGAAGATGTCGAAGCGCTGGTGGCGGGTGGAGTGCTGCAGCCGGAAAACGGTCTCGGGGTCGAACAGGTGGGGCTCGCCACCGCGGCGCCACTGGTACTCCCCTCCCACGTCGAGCTGACGGTGCGCGGTCGGGATGCCGTTGGTCGGGTACGCCTGGGTGTGCCGGCGACGCACCTCCTCGGCGAGCACGTCGAGGTCGACCCCACCGAGCTTGCTGGCGGTGCCGGTGAAGTAGCGGTCCACGAGCCCCTGACCCAGCCCGACGGCCTCGAAGATCTGCGCGCCGGTGTAGGACGCGACGGTGGAGACACCCATCTTGCTCATGACCTTCAGCACGCCCTTGCCCAGGGCATACACGAGGTTGCGCACCGCCTTCGCCGGCTCGACCTCGCCGTGCAGGACCCCGGACATCGCCAGGTCCTCCGCGGACTCCATCGCGAGGTACGGGTTGACCGCTGCCGCGCCGTAGCCGATGAGCAACGCCACGTGGTGGACCTCGCGGACGTCACCCGCCTCGACAACCATCCCGACCTGGGTGCGGGTCTTCTCGCGCACCAGGTGGTGGTGCACGGCGCTGGTCAGCAGTAGCGACGGGATCGGGGCCCGGTCGGCAGTGGCGTGCCGGTCGGAGAGCACGATGATGTGAGCGCCGTCGGTGATGGCCCCGGAGACCTCCGTACAGATCTCGTCCAACCGCCGCCGCAGGGCGGCACCGCCACCGTCGACCTGGTACAGGCCAGTGACGACGTGCGCGTCGAACCCGGGCAGGTCCCCGTCATGGTTGATGTGGATCAGCTTGGCCAGCTCGTCGTTGTCGATCACCGGAAACGGCAGCACGACCTGACGGCATGAGGACGGTCCCGGATCCAGCAGGTTGCGCTCGGGCCCGATCGAGCCGGCCAGCGAGGTGACGAGCTCCTCCCGGATCGCGTCCAGCGGCGGGTTGGTGACCTGGGCGAACAGTTGGGTGAAGTAGTCGAACAGCAGTCGCGGTCGGGAGGACAGCACCGCGATCGGGGTGTCGGTACCCATCGATCCGATCGGCTCCGCACCCGCGCGGGCCATCGGAGCCACCAGAATGCGTAGCTCCTCCTCGGTGTAGCCGAACACCTGCTGGCGTCGGGTCACCGACGCGTGGGTGTGCACGACGTGCTCGCGCTCGGGCAGGTCCGACAGCCGCATCAGCCCGGCATGCAGCCACTCGTCGTACGACTGGCCGGCCGCAAGCTGGGACTTGACCTCGTCGTTCTCGACGATGCGGTGCTCGTCGAGGTCGGCGAGGAACATGTGGCCGGGCTGCAGCCGTCCCTTGCGCACGATGGACGCCGGGTCCAGGTCGAGGACACCGGTCTCCGACGCCAGGACGACCAACCCGTCGTCGGTCACCCAGTAGCGCCCGGGACGCAGGCCGTTGCGGTCGAGCACCGCGCCGATGCGCCGGCCATCGGTGAACACGACGCACGCTGGACCGTCCCACGGCTCCATCAGCGTGCTGTGGAACTCATAGAACGCCCTGCGGGCAGGGTCCAGCTCGGCGTGGTTCTCCCACGCCTCGGGGATCATCATGAGCACGGCGTGCGGCAAAGACCGGCCGCCGAGGTGAAGGAGCTCCAGCACCTCGTCGAAGGACGCGGAATCCGATCCCTGTGCGTCACAGATCGGGAAGATCCGCTCGAGGTCTCCACCGCCGAACAGGTCGCTGGCGAGCAGCGCCTCACGGGCGCGCATCCAGTTGCGGTTGCCCTTCACCGTGTTGATCTCACCGTTGTGCGCGATGAAGCGGAACGGGTGCGCCAGCGGCCAGCTGGGGAACGTGTTGGTCGAGAAGCGGCTGTGCACGACCGCCATGGCCGAGGCCATCCGCTCGTCGAGCAGGTCGGGGTAGAACTGGTCGAGCTGGTCGGTGGTGAGCATGCCCTTGTAACCCAGCGTGCGCGAGCTGAGGGTCGGGAAGTACACGCCGGTCTCGTGCTCGGCACGCTTGCGCAGGCAGAACGTGCGCCGGTCCAGCGCGACCCCGATCACGGGCGCCCCGGCGGCGGCGACGAACAGCTGGGCGAAGGTCGGCATGCACGAGCGCGCGGTCCGGCCGAGCATGCCCGACCGGGTGGGTACCTCGCGCCAACCCAGGACCCGCAGCTGCTCCTGCTCGGCTATCTGCTCGATCCGCATCCGTGCCTTGGTGGCCTCGTCCTCGTCGGTGGGCAAGAAGGCAGTGCCCACCGCGTACGAGCCGGCTACCGGCAGCGCGAAGTCGGTCACCGCCTCGAGGAAGGCGTGCGGGACCTGGAGCAGGATGCCGGCACCGTCACCGGAGTCCGGCTCCGAGCCGGCGGCACCACGGTGATCGAGGTTGCGCAGGGCGGTCCGGGCCTTGACCACGATGTCGTGGCTCGGCTGCCCGGTCAGGGTGGCCACGAAGGCCACCCCGCAGGCGTCGTGCTCGTGCTGGCCGTCGTACAGGCCCTGAGGGAGTGGGCCTGGAGGAATCGGGCCCTGAGGCGAAGGGAGCGAGCGCATTTGTACCACCTCCGTCGTCGCTGCGGGAATGCATGCGGATGTCGGACACGCGAGAGGCGGGACGACGCTGGCCCAGGCCGGATGCCGACCCTACACGAGCGGCTCTGCTGTCAGCGCCCTGTCTCGTGACGGGGTGACCAGCAGCGCCGACTGCTCGCGTACCGGGTGGCGACGACCCACGAGCACGAAGTAGGCCAGCGCGAGCGCGCACATGGCCAGCGACACGTAGACGTTCAGCCGCCACGGTCCGAACTCGTGCACGTCGTCGATGCGCAGGTTCTCGATGAAGGCCCGGCCGATGCAGTACAGCGCCACGTAGAGCGCGAAGACCCGTCCCCACCCCAGTCGGGCCCGCCGGTCGACCACGGTGATGACGATGGCGACAGCCACGCACCACAGGGCTTCGTACAAGAAGGTGGGGTGGAACGTCTCGGCCGCCGTGAACCCCGCCGGCCGGTTCTCGGGGGCAATCTCCAGGCCCCACGGCAGGTCGGTGGGGCTGCCGAAGAGTTCCTGGTTGAAGTAGTTGCCGACCCGTCCGAGCGCCTGCGCGAGCAGGATCCCCGGGGCCAGCGCGTCGGCGTAGCTGCGCAGACGCACGCCGTAGTGCCGGCAGGCGAGCCACGCGCCGAAGACGCCGAGCCCGATGGCACCCCAGATGCCCAGGCCCCCCTCCCAGATGTACAGCGCTGCGACCGGGTCACCGCCCTCGCCGAAGTACAGCTCCGGAGTGGTGACGACGTGGTACAGCCGTGCCCCGACCAGCCCGAACGGGATGGCCCAGACCGCGATGTCGCTGGCCTGCCCCGGTGTCGCTCCACGGGCGACGAAGCGCTTCTCCCCGACCCACAGGCCGGCGACGATCCCGACGATGATGCACAGCGCGTACGCGCGCAGCGGCACCGGACCGAGCTGCCACACACCCTGCTCGGGGCTGGGGATGGAGGCGAGCGCTTGAGTTCCGATCATCGGCGACGCACCCCGTCGGCCAGGTCGCCGGACAAGGTCCGCAGATCGGTCAGGGCTGTGGCACGGTCCGCGGCGTCCAACATCCGGCGGACGAATGCCGACCCCACGATGACGGCGTCAGCGAACGTCGCGACCTCGGCCGCCTGGTCTGCGTCGCTGACCCCGAGGCCGACGCCCACCGGCAGGTCGGTGGCCGCCTTCACCCGCCGCACGAGCGCCGGTGCCGCGCTGCTGGTGACCGCGCGGGCCCCGGTGACGCCCATGATGCTGGTGGCGTAGACGAAGCCGTCACAGGCGCTCACCGTGCGGGCGATGCGTTCGTCGGTCGAGCTGGGCGCCACCAGGAAGATGCGGTCCAGT
>Ga0136627_1000020_pt1 | contig 42141 bp, 40 predicted proteins | sample AntDrymUQ4892206_2_FD_104652 | JGI IMG/M metagenome (GOLD analysis project Ga0136627, IMG submission 104652) | Polar desert sand microbial communities from Dry Valleys, Antarctica - metaG UQ489 (22.06) | ecosystem: Environmental > Terrestrial > Soil > Desert | place: Antarctica: Dry Valley... | reverse complement strand
CTCCCGATTCTGCCGATGTACCAGAAGCCGACCTTCTTCGCCTTCAACAACGAGCTGCAGAACGCGATCGACAACGCGACGCAGCAAGGCCCGACCTGGAACGCCGAGGAGTGGTTCCTCTCCGAGGAGGGGACCGAGTAGTTCCGCAGAAGTAGGAGGTAGCGCGACAAAGCGAACGGTGCGGGGCAGGAGACTGCCCCGCACCTGCCTCGCTTTTCGGGTAGCTTCTCTCTAGCGGCTACTACCGGGGGAGCCACGAGTGTTCACATACATCCTGCGCCGGGTGCTTTACTCAATTCCGGTGCTGATCATCACCAGCTTCTTGATCTTCTCGTTCGTTCAGATATCCGGCGATCCGCTGAACCAAGTGCGCCAGATCCCACGGGTGAGTCAAAGCACGATCGACTCGATCATCGAACGCAACAATCTCGACGACCCCTTCGTCCTGCAGTACGTCTACTGGGTCCAGAGTGTCTTCACCGAGGGCTTCGGCACGACCCTGCTGAGCAACGCGCCTATCCTTCCCGATATCAAACGGGTTCTGGGAAACACGCTTCAGCTCATCATTGCAGCCGAGATCCTGGCGGTCGTGCTGGCGGCCATCATCGGGGTCGTTTCCGCCGTGCGCCAGTACTCGATCTTCGATTACGTGGCGACCACGTTCAGCTTCTTAGGCTTCGCGACACCCTCTTTCTTCCTCGCGCTCATATTGCAGATCACGTTCACCAATATCTTTCTTGCCACGGACACTCGTATCTTCTATACGAGTGGTCTTTCCTCTGCGGGCGCCGACAACTTTCTCATCGACCGTATGCAGCACCTCGCACTTCCTGTGATCACTCTGGCGGTCCTCGGCATCGCCCAGTTTTCGCGTTACGTGCGAGCGTCGATGCTCGAGGTCGTGAACTCGGACTACGTGAGGACGGCGCGAGCCAAGGGCGTGAAGCAACGCACCGTCGTGATGAAGCACGCGCTGAGAAACGCCATGATTCCGTTCGTTACGGCCATCGCGCTGGATTTCGGTGCTCTCTTCGGCGGTGCCATCGTGACCGAGACGGTCTTCAGCATCGACGGCATGGGTCGCTACTTGGTCGACAACCTGGGCTCACGCGACGTCTATCCGGTCATGGCGTGGCTGATGGTCACCTCGGTGATCGTTATCGTCTTCAACCTGGTGGCCGATGTCATCTACGGCTATCTCGACCCGAGGATCAGATATGACTGACCCCAACCTCAGTGCTTCTCAGCCGCTTCCACAGAAACCGAAGAAGACCGAGAGTTCGATCTCGCAACGAGAGAAGTCCGAGGGCGCCGATCCTGTGGGGACGCAGGCCGCGGAACTGAGCACGGTCTACGAGGAAGGCCTCGAGGTCAAGGCCCGCAGTCAGTGGCAGCTCGCGTTCGGGCGCTTTCTGCGACACAAACTGGCCGTGGCCAGCCTCATTCTGCTACTGCTTATCTTCGCCGCCGGCATCTTCGCCGGACAGATCGCCCCCTATTCCTTCCGGGAGCAGGTTCCGCTCGACGCCAGACTGGCCCCCACGCTCGAGGGCCAGCACTACTTCGGCACCGACGTGCTCGGACGCGACTACTTCAGCCGCACCTTGTTCGGGATCCAGACCTCAATTCGGGTCGCGCTGCTCGTAGCTCTGCTGTCCACGCTGATCGGCACCGTCATCGGATCTATTTCCGGTTACTTCGGGGGCTGGATCGACAACCTCTTGATGCGCTTCGTGGACCTTATCCTCACGCTGCCCATTCTCGCCGTTCTGCTCGTGATTGCCGCGCTTGCGGGCCAGGGGTCACCTACGCGCGTTGCGATCATCCTCGCTTTATTCTTTTGGACCACCCTCGCGCGCATTATTCGGGGAAACTTTCTGTCGCTGCGTGAGAAGGAGTATGTCGAGGCCGCGAAAGCATCGGGTGCGAGCGATATGCGCATCATCTTCCGCCACATGCTCCCCAACTCGTTCGGCCCGATCATCGTCAATGCAACCCTTATCGTCGCTACTGCGATCCTGGTCGAGGCAACGCTGTCGTTCCTTGGCTTCGGTGTGCAACCCCCAACCCCCGCTCTGGGCAAGCTCATCGACGACAACAGAGGGTTCATGAGCAGCCTCCCGTGGCTGGTCATCGCGCCGGGGGCGACGATCGTCGCGATGGTGTTGTGTATCAACTTCGTAGGCGACGGTCTGCGCGACGCTCTCGACCCCACCCAGCGGAGGCTCCGTGCCTGAGCCCGTTCTGTCCATACGCGACCTCGTCGTGGATTTCGGCACCGAGGACGGCGTCGTTCATGCGGTCGACGGAGTGAGTTACGACATCCATCCGGGTGAGACCCTGGGCGTGGTCGGAGAGTCAGGTTCGGGAAAGAGCGTCACGGTGATGTCGATCCTCGGGCTGATCCCGCAACCCCCTGGTCGCATCGTGCGCGGGGAGGCCTTCTTCAAAGGGGTCGACCTGCTGAAGGTCAACAAGCGCGAGTTAAGAGAGATTCGTGGCAAGGACATCGCGATGATCTTCCAGGATCCGATGACCTCGCTCAACCCGGTGTTCACAGTGGGCGACCAGATCGCCGAGGCGATGGAGGTTCACGACTCCAGTCTGAACGACGACCGCCTGCGCGCAAAGGCGATCGAGCTCCTAGAGCTGGTCGGCGTGCCCAACGCCCAGCGGCGAGTCGATCAGTATCCGCACGAGTACTCGGGTGGCATGCGACAACGAGCGATGATCGCGATGTCGATCGCCAACCAGCCGTCCCTCCTCATAGCCGACGAGCCAACAACAGCGCTCGACGTCACGATTCAGGCCCAGATCCTCGAGGTGATGAAGACGGCTCAACGCGAGACCAACGCGGCCACGATCATGATCACCCACGACCTCGGCATCATCGCCGAGATGGCGGACCGTGTGGTCGTCATGTACGCAGGCCATGTTGTCGAGGTCGGCGACGTGGGCACCATCTTTCACCGCCCGCGTCACCCTTACACGCTCGGCTTGATGAATAGTCTGCCCCGGCTCGAGGTGGACGAGCGCTGGCTCAAGCCGATTCCCGGTCAGCCGCCGAGCATGATCAACCTCCCACCCGGTTGCCCCTTTCACCCGCGCTGCGAGCTCTTCCAGGGCCGAGAGGCGTGTCGCACTGAGCGCCCGCCGCTCGACCCAATCGAGTCCCAACATCACAGAGCCGCATGCCACTTCAAGCACGAATTGAAGAACGAAACCTCGAAGTTCGCCCAGGAAGGGGCGGCGTCTTGAGCCCACAGCAGGCGCCGCACCAAGAGACTTCGACCGAGACGCTTCACGCTCGCGCCCCGCTTGGAACGGAGCTCCTCCGGATCGAGGGCCTGCGCAAGTATTTCCCGATAAAGGCCGGTCTGATTCGTCGCGAGGTGGGCCAGATCAAAGCCGTCGACGGGGTCGACCTGACGTTGAACGCGGGAGAGACGCTCGGGGTGGTGGGGGAATCGGGCTGCGGAAAGTCCACGATGGCTCGAAGCGTCGCCCGTCTGCTGGACCCCACAGGCGGAAAGGTCACCTTTAGAGGACACGACATCACGTTTAGCAGCCGCCGCGAGCTGCGTGAGTTCCGCCGCGAGATTCAGTTCGTCTTCCAGGACCCTTACGCGTCGCTGAACCCTCGTATGACGGTGCGCGAGATCGTGGCCGAGCCACTGCGCGTGCATGGCCGCTACAAGAACGGTGGCAAGGATCACGTCGACCAGCTCATGGAGACGGTCGGGTTGAAATCCGAACACGGAAACAGATTCCCTCACGAGTTCTCGGGCGGGCAGCGCCAGCGCATCGGAGTGGCCCGCGCCCTGGCGCTGAACCCTCAGTTGCTGATGCTCGACGAGCCCGTATCCGCGCTGGATGTCTCTATCCAGGCGCAGGTGATCAACTTGCTCGAGCGTCTGCAAGATGAGTTTCATCTCAGCTACGTGTTCATCGCACACGATCTCTCCGTCGTCCGGCACATCTCGGATCGAGTCGCGGTCATGTATCTCGGCAAGATCATGGAGACCGGCACGAAGGCTGAGATCTACGACCGCCCCTCACACCCCTACACGCAGGCTCTGCTATCGGCGGCGCCGATCCCGGACCCCGCCAAGCGGGGGAAGCGCGAGCGCATCGTGTTGAAGGGCGATGTGCCGTCCCCCGCGGATCCTCCCTCCGGCTGCGTGTTCCGAACGCGCTGTTGGAAAGCTGAGGACATCTGCGCAGAGGAAGTTCCCCAACTCATCGACCGAGGGCAGGGTCACCCCGTCGCCTGTCACTTCGCGGAGGCGGACAGCAAGGTCCTCGCCTAGACGGCCTCTCGAATGTCCGAGCCGATGAGTCGCACCATGTCGAGATCTTTGTGGTTCAAGTGTTGCAGCATGACTCTCTCGACGCCAGCTTCCGCGTAGCTCTTGAGCCGCTCGACGACCTGCTCGGTCGTGCCCACGATCCTGTTCTGAGACGACTCGGCGATGTAATCGTCGACGTCTGCGTCATTGTCTGTTCGTTCGAGCACGTCGTGTACGCGCCGTCGCAGTTCGTCTTCGTCTCTGCCGACGATGCATGTGGTCATCAGCGAGAAAATACAGTCGGCCGGCGCGCGACCGGCGGAGCTCAACGCCTCGTCCAACGCCGAACGCCTGGTCCGCGCGTCCTCGAGGGAGGGAAAAACGGTGTTGTACTCGTTGGCCCAGCGAGCGGCCAGCGCGATGCTCCTCGGCCCCCCCGAGCCCCCGATAATGAGAGGGGGATGCGGTCGCTGCACGGGCCTGGGAAGAGCGTGCAACCCTTCGAGGGAGTAATGGGCGCCGTCGAAACTGAACTTCTCGGTGGTCCATTCGCCGTGCACGATCTCGATCTGCTCGGCGAGGATGGCCATGCGTTCGCTCGTGGCGGGGAAATCGAAACCGTAGGTCGAGTGTTCCTTGTCGAACCATCCGGCCCCCATTCCCAACTCGACTCGACCTCCGCTGATGTGATCGGCGCTGGTCACGACCTTCGCAAGCTGGGACGGATGCCTGAAAGTGGCAGGCGACACCATGGTTCCCAACCTGATGCGCCCGGTTAACGCGGCAAGACCGCAGATCGTCGCCCACGCGTCAAGAGATCCAAGCGTTGTCTCGTTGATGGTCGAGACGTAGTGGTCTGAGCGAAAAAGGCCCTCGAGTCTTGACTCTTCGCAGGCGTGGGCGAGCCGCACCCAGTCGTCCCAGGTGACGCCCTCCTGACCCTCGACCATCAAACAGATGCGCATCTGCAACAGGGTACAGTCAGCGCGTGGCCACGTACCCCGCGCGCCGCGAGGTGGATGTCGCACTTCGAGACGGGTCGACGATTCGCGTCCGGCCGGTGCGCGAAGACGACCGCGCTGCAATGCGCGACTTCTTCGACAACCTCACACCTGAGACTCAGTACTTTCGATTCTTCTCGGGAACCAAGAACTTCGAACCCGCCGTCGAATGGGCGACCAAGGTCGACTACGTGAATCGGTTCGGTCTCGTCGCAACGACCGGACCCAATGAGCGGGTGGTTGCTCATGCGGCCTGGCAACGCGCGGAAGCCGGTGGTGAATCGGCCGAGGTCGCCTTCGTCAACGCCGACGAGTTCCAGGGCCGAGGTCTCGGCACCATTCTGCTCGCTCATCTCGCCGAGGCCGCCGAGGACAACGGCGTGTCGCTATTCGAGGCGGAGGTGCTGCCCGAGAACCACAGGATGATCGAGGTTTTCAGGCAATCCGGCTTTCAGGTCCACATGGCCCTCGAGCCGGGCGTCATCAAGGTGCGATTCCCGACATCGTTTTCGACGGCGGCTATCGAGCGTTTCGAGCACCGCGAGCAGACATCGGCAATCGCGGCGATGCGCAACTTCTTCAATCCGCGTTCGGTCGCGGTCATCGGAGCGAGTCGCTCGACCGGGAGCATCGGATCGGCGGTCTTCCGCAACCTGATCGCCAAGGGATTCCACGGTCCCGTCTATCCGGTCAATCCCAAAGCCGACGTCGTCCACAGCGTCGCCGCTTATCCGTCCGTTCTGGATGTACCGGGGCCTGTGGATCTTGCGGTCATCGTCGTCCCCGCGCGCCTCGTCATCGAGGTTGCGCGCGGCTGTGGCGAGAAGGGCATCAAAGCACTGGTGATCATTTCCGCCGGATTCGCCGAGACGGGCGAGGAGGGGATCGCACGCCAGAGAGAGCTCATGAACGTGTGCAGGAACACCGGCATGCGACTGATCGGGCCCAACTGTATGGGCATCATGAACACCGATCCCAACGTCATGCTGGACGCTAGCTTCGCGCCGCTGTTCCCGCCTCGAGGGAGGGTCGGCTTCTCGTCTCAGAGCGGTGCGCTCGGGCTTGCGGTGATCGACTACGCGCGCCAGTTGGGTCTGGGCATGTCGACGTTCGTCAGCGTCGGCAACAAGGCCGATATCTCGGGCAACGATCTCATCAACTACTGGGCCATGGATCCCGACACAGACTTGATCCTTCTCTATCTCGAGAGCTTCGGGAACCCTCGCAAGTTCTCTCGCATCTGCCGTCGCGTCGCCAAGACCAAGCCCATCGTCGCCGTGAAGAGCGGGCGTTCCTCGGCCGGGGCGAGGGCGACCTCGTCGCACACCGGAGCGCTCATCGCGGCGTCCGACGCGACCGTCGACGCGCTGTTCACTCAGGCCGGAGTCATCCGCACCGACACACTGAACGAGCTCTTCGACGTGGCCTCGTTGTTGGCCAATCAGCCGCCCCCCCGTGGGCGGCGAGTGGCGATCGTGACCAACGCCGGTGGGCCCGGAATCCTCTGCGCGGACGCGTGTGAGGCCTCTGGCCTAACCGTGGGTCCGCTGCCCGACGACGTTCGCACCAAGCTCGAGGAGTTCCTGCCCGCCGAGGCCTCGACGCTGAACCCCGTCGACATGATCGCGAGCGCATCGGCCGGAGATTACAAGCGGGCCATCCAAACCGTCGCCGCAAGCGAGGACATCGACGCGCTCATCGTGATTTTCATTCCGCCCCTGGTCACACGTCCCGAGGACGTCGCCGATGCCATCAGCGAGGCAACGGCCCACTTGGCGCGCGAGGTCCCACTCCTCACGGTGTTCATGTCTTCGCGTGGCGTCCCCGACGAATTGTCGCGCCACGGCGTTCGAATCCCGAGCTATGCCTTTCCCGAGGATGCGGCACGGGCACTGGCGCGCGCCACCGATTACGGGATCTGGCGCAGGAGACCCGATGGCTCAGTTCCCGACTTCGAGGGCTGCCGGCGAGACGAGGGTGCCGCGATCATCGCAGAAGCCCTTGGAGATGAGCCCGTGTGGCTCTCGCCCGAACAGACCGCTCGCCTGTTCGACTGTTACGGCCTTCCGCTCGTCGAACAGCGTCTCGCCGGATCGGCGGAGGAAGCGGCGCGTGTCGCAGGAGAGATGGGGCGTTCGGTGGCGCTGAAGGCCGTGGCCCCGGGACTCGTTCACAAGACCGAGGCAGGCGGAGTGAGGCTCGGGCTGATAGGTCGGGATGAGGTCGGAGCGGCCGCCGTCGCCATGCAGGAATCGGTGCGCGCTGCCGGACACGAGGTGGACGAGTTCGTCGTCCAACCGATGGTGGAAGACGGCGTCGAGATGATCGTAGGCGTGGCCCACGATCCCAGCTTCGGGCCCGTCGTCGCCTGCGGAGCGGGGGGAACGGCCGTCGAACTGCTGAAGGATGTCAGCGTCCGCATCACGCCGCTCACCGACGACGACGCATCCGCCATGGTCCGAGCGCTGGCCACCTATCCGTTGCTCGAGGGCTACAGGGGATCTCCGCCGACGGACATCAGGGGCCTCGAGGACCTTCTTCTTCGAGTCAGCACCATGGTCGAAGCCCACCCCGAGGTGCTCGAGATGGACTGCAACCCCGTCAAGGTGGCGCCGCGGGCCGTGTCGATAGTGGACGCCAGGGTACGGGTCGCGCGCGTCGAGCCGGCTCTGCCCCTGTCCGCTCGCCGCAAGCCCTAGTGTCCCGCCGCCTCAAGAGGACCCCTCGTCGCGCCGATTCTCAGGGGATGAGCAGCGCGCGCATACCCGGGTCTTCGGCCTATGAGATGTCGAGGGTTCTGGACGGCCTGGCCGGCGACATCGTGGTCGTGCACGACCAGGACATCGGCAGACGAGGGGCCCACATCGATCACATCGTGGTGGGCTCTTTCGGCGTGCTCTGCCTCACCGCCCGTGCTCAGCGCGGCCACGTGATGGTGACCGACAAGGACTGCTTCGTGGCGGGGCAAGGACTTGGTCTCTTTTCGAGAGCCCGGCGCGACGCCGCCACGGTGGCCGTTCGACTTCAGTCGGCGACCGGTCTCGCCTGTTTCGCCCGAGCGGTGGTCGTGATGGTGGGGGCCCAGCTTACCGTGCAAGCTCAGCCCGACGGCGTCACCGTCGTCACCGGCGAGGCCCTGCCGCTGTGGTTGAGATCGCTGCCACAGGCCCTTGACGAGGTGCAGGAGAGAGCCTTTTCGCTCGCGCTGGGAAACGCCGCGACCTGGGTCCAGAAGTCCCGTGTCCCTCGTGTTCGTCCGACTCCACCCGCGCCGGCGGTGGGTCCCGCCCGTACTCCGGTACGAGCGTCGGCGAGAGATTGGGCCCTCTTCGAGACCTGGGCCATCAGCGGCGAGCACCGCTTCTACGTTCACGACCCGGACGGCAAGTGCCTCGCCTTCTACGACGTCGTCAGCGGTGAACTGGTCCTGGTCAACGACGCGGTGCGGAACTTCGCCGAGGCCATGCTCGGCCCCCACATGAAGAAGTCTCCTCGGGTGCGAACCGACTCGAGCATCACGAACCGCAGCCGCCGCGTCTGATTCTGGGTGCTCATGCGCGCTCGGCGAGCGCCAGTCCCCACAATCAACTGGGGCTCGCCCTCCCGGACCGGGTTCGGACCGGAACCTGCTTCGCCGCTAGATCCGGCAGGTCGACAGGCCCCGCTTCTCGAGGTACTGCTGGTGATAGTCCTCGGCCTCCCACAGGCTCTCGGCCGGAACCACCTGAGTTGCTATGGGCCTGTCGAGAGAGTCCTTCAGCGAGTCGCGCGATGCTAGCGCCGACTTTTCCTGCTCCGGGGAGTGAAAGAACACTACGGTCCGGTACTGGGTTCCGACGTCGGGGCCCTGACGGTTGACCTGAGTTGGATCGTGGTTCGCCCAGAAGACGTCGAGCAGTTCTTCATAGGAGACCCTCGCCGGATCGAAGGTCACCTCGACGACCTCGGCGTGATTGGTTGTGCCGCTGCAGACGTCCTTGTAGGTGGGGTTTTCGGTGTCGCCACCTGCGTAACCGACGCGCGTCGACTTGACGCCTTGAATCTGACGGTAGGCGGCCTCGACGCCCCAGAAGCACCCGGCTCCGAAGGTCGCGGTTTCGTAACCTTGTTGTTCCATGAGCTACCTCCCAAAAATGTGCGGTGTGAGTAGGGCCCTAGAGTACGGAATCGCAGGGCTTATGCACGCCCCTCGTTCAACGCCCGCTCGCCGGACACGCCCCCACGAAGCGCTGAGCGACCGGCGGTCATCTTATTTTTTCGAAAGCTCTGGCGATGCGGCGAGGACGCGGATCGTTCACGAGCTTCTCGAGTGGAATCGGAAGCGGAAGCGACCAGTTCGGCCGCTCGTCGATCGTGCCCGGTTGGTTCGGACGCTGCTCGACCCCGAGCGCGTCCTCGAGGGTCGCGATCAACAGACGGCTGGGGGCGCGTGCAAGCAACTCATAGGTGCGCGCGACGACCTCCTCGACGGGCGCATCATCGGCGACGCCGATCCGCTTTTTGAGTCGAGCCCTCGTCGCGCGAATTCCCTCGACGTTGGGCCGCAGTTCCAAATCCTGCTGCATGCGCAGGTCGGCTCCGCTCCACAACCCGGCGACGGTCTGGAGGTCATGGTTGGTCACCGCCGCCATGGCGAGCTCTGGATAGCGCTCCGGCTCATCGTCCTCGAACCACAACAGCCGGTAGCTCATGATGTTGCGCCGGGCCATCTCCTCGCGCACCAACGGCTCGACCGTGCCGAGATCCTCGCCGACAACATAGGCGCCCGCCCGCACGCTTTCGAGGGCGAGGATGTTGAGCAAGTCCTCGTAGGGATAGCGGACGTACGCGCCGTGGCCGGTCCCGAGCTCCCGAGGGATCCAGAAGAGCCTGAAGAGCCCCATGATGTGATCAAAGCGGATCCCCGCTCCTGCGACCATGCTCGAGCGGACCGTCTGGACGAACGCCTCGTAGCTCGAGTCACGCAGTTTCCAGGGATCGAACGGTGGTAGCCCCCAATCCTGTCCCAGCGCGTTGAACTCGTCGGGGGGCGCACCGACGCTGATGCCCGAAGCGACGACGTCCTGCCAGATCCACGCGTCGGCCCCTTCGGCGTCCACTCCGATGGCGAGATCGTGGACGAGGTCGATTTCCTCCTGCGCGCTCTGCAACTGAACCTCGAGGAGCCACTGAACCCATGCGTGAAAATGGATCCGGTCGCGGTTGCTAGAACGCCAGCGACTTACGGCCGCTGCGTCAGGTCGCTCGAATCCGGGAGGGAAGGTCGAGGTGCCGCCACCGTGGCGCTCGGCCAGCGCGACGTAGGTCGCGTAGTCTTCGAGGAGTCGGCCGCCCTCGACGACGTAGCGCTCGAAGTCTTCGGAGTCAGGCCGACGCCGGTAGATGCGTTCGAGGGCCGCGATCTTCAACGCGTAGGCGCCGTCCCGGTCGAGCACGGCCTCGTCGTTCACCGCCCGCCCTTGAGCGATCAGGTCCTCGAGGTCGACTCCCGTTTCGCTCGCACCGGGAACCTCCTCGAGTCGCAGGTAGAGGGGATTGCGGAAACGTCTGCTCGAAGGGGTGTAAGGGCTCCTCTGCTGCTTCGCGGTCGGCAGGGTTGCATGAAGCGGATTGAGAAGCAGCACCCCGGCCCCCAGCGAGCGCGCCCAGCGCGCGAGCCCCCGCAGATCTCCGAAATCGCCGAGACCCCAACTGTCGGAGGAGCGAACCGAGTAGAGCTGTGCTCCCCAGCCCCATGTGCGGAGATCGTTCGGAAGGAAGCACGCGCCCGGAGAGACGATGAGTGGGTGCTCGCGCTCATCGGGATGAACGAGCGTGTGGTAGCCGAGCGGCGTGTCCGGCGGCATGTCCCCGTGAGCCCGCACCTCGCCCCCGGCTTCCAGCCTGATGGTCACGTCGTCACCAAGGCGCACGGGCCGGTCGTTGCTCACCACCCAAGCTCTGGGATCGGGTGGGCGCGCGGAGTCCGCTCCCATGGCGCCCAGGAGCGCGTCGACGGACTCGGCCGACGACCGTCGCCACTCCCCCCGATAGTCCTCGTATCCGGGGTCGATCCCCCACGCGCGCGGATCGGGCGTCGCCGCGCCGACTCTACTTCTCAGAGCGCTCGCTCTGTTCGGTCTCTTCCTCGTCGCCTTGCCGGTCGGCGCCCTCGGAGGCGCTGTCCTTGGCTTTATCGGCGGCTTCTTCGTAGTCCCTCGGATCTCGTTCCAAGTTCGCTCCTTGACTTTCGCCGATGGTCTCGTTGCAGTCTGCCCGTCCCCAACACCTCGAACACTAGGCGGTTCGAAGCGAGTGCCGACATGGTGACGCCGTGACGCGCCGGTGACCGGGGCGTGACGGTCGGGCGTTGGGACTCCGGGATGCTGCACGGAGAAACGAGAAGCACTCTGAGTCCAGCCGGCATCGACTCCATAGTCGTTCGAGCGCGTCAAGACGAGACACTGCTCCCCGGCTCTGTACCTCGCCTTAACCCGTGGAGTCATGTCGACGTGTGATGGCCGCTCTCTGTGGGCATGCACGGTTGTATGGAGATTAGAGATTTCGGCACCACAGGCTTGAGCGTCCCCGTCGTCGGGCTGGGCACCTCGCGCGTCTTCGACGTCGACGACGACCAGCAACAGATGGCGGACGAGGTCGTCGCGCTGCAGTTCGAGGGCGGCACCAGGTTCGTCGATACCTCGCCTATGTACGGCAAGTCGGAACGAATTCTGGGTCGTGCGCTCGACTCGCGACGCTCCGATGCGATCGTCGCCACCAAGATCTGGACCGAATCGATCGACGAAGGCCGAGCCCAGTTCGAGGCGCAGATGGACTTCTACGGGGGCCGGGTCGACGTCGAGCAGGTGCACAACCTCGTGCAGACTGAGGGCCATCTCGAATGGATGGAGCGCGAGAAGGACGCCGGACGCATAGGCGTCATCGGTGCGACCCACTACGCCGCCTCCGCCTTCGGCCACTTAGAAAAGGTCATGCGTTCCGGGCGCATCGAGTGCATCCAGATCCCCTACAACCCCGCCGAGCGCGAGGTCGAGGAACACATCCTGCCCCTGGCCGAGGAACTCGGGATGGGTGTCATCGCCATGCGGCCCTTCGGCAACGGGTCGCTCATGCGCAGCGCGCCGGAGCACGATCAACTCGACGAGCTCGGCCTCTCGACCTGGAGCGAGGCGTTGCTTAAGTGGTGCCTGTCGGACCGGCGCATCCACGTCGCGATTCCTGCAACGTCGAAGGCCGGCAACGCACGAGCCAACGTGGACGCCGGCGACGAACCGTGGCTGGACGACGAGCAACGCAAGCGGGTCTCGGAACTGGCCGGCTTCTAGCGGCATCGTCCCTATATCGACCGGTATACCGATGAGTTTGCGGCGTCGGGGGCGTCTTAAGAGATAGATAGTGCCAACAGGGCACGTAGTCAGACGAACGAACAGGGAGGCATTGATGAACCTCGGACGACGGGCGCTCAGCAGCTTCGCGGTTGACGACACTGCGAAGGCCAAGGACTTCTACGGACAGACGCTGGGGCTCGAGGTCGAGGAGCTGCCCGAGGGGGGCTTGCTCCAATTGACCATCGCCGATGGTGGCAAGGTCCTCATCTATCCCAAGCCCAACCACGAGCCGGCGACCTTCACGGTCCTCAACTTTCCCGTCGACGACGTCGACAAGGCGGTCGACGAGCTGACCACGCGCGGCGTGGAGTTCGAGCACTACGAGGGTGACATCAAGACCGACGAGAAAGGCATCGCCCGCGACGCCGGGCCCGACATCGCGTGGTTCAAAGACCCGGCCGGCAACATCCTCTCCGTGCTAGCGATCTAGCGCCCGGCATGTGACGTTGCGGGTTCTGGTGGTGCGAAACTCGGCGGCTTCAGCCCCGGTTCTGGTGGGTTAGAACCGCAGAGTTTGCCCGCTTCTCGATCAGCCGCCAATTCCCGGGATCCCCAGCCTTGGGGGTGCCTTAGGCGGTGGCGACGGCTTCGGCCCCCAGCTCGCGCACGACATTGATGAGGAGATCGATGTCGGCCTCGGTCGTGCGGAAGTTGACGATGGCGGGGCGGAACGCGACCTTGCCCTCGAAGCTCGTGGTTCCGAAATAGATGCGCCCGTCTTCGAGCACGGCCTGGCCGAGACGGCGGTTGAGGTCGTCGAGCTCCGCCTCGGCCGTGCCCGGGGGTCGGTAGCGGAAGCACACGATGTTGAGTGTCACATCGGCGAGTAGCTCGAGGTCATTCGCCTCGGCGACTTGAGCGGCGAGGCGTCGAGCGAGGGCCAGATGTCCCTCGACCATTGCGCGGTAACCGTTGCGCCCATAGGCGCGCAGCGTCGACCACACCGCCAGCGCGCGCGCCCGGCGTGAGCTCTCCGGGCCGAGCAGGGCGAAGTTCGGTTGCGCTTCTCCTCCGCCGACGTAGTAGGCCGCGCTGGTCCCGAAGACTCCCGGCAGCAAGGACGCGTCGCGCACGAACGCGAAGCCGCAGTCGTGCGGGACGTTCAGCCACTTGTGTCCGTCAGAGATGACAGAATGCGCCCCTTCGATGCCGTCGGTCAACCGGCGTGCTTCAGGCGCGAGCCGGGAGAAGAGACCGAACGCGCCGTCGACGTGAACCCACGCGTTGTGCTTTGAGGCGAGATCGATCATCTGAGGAACGGGATCGAAGTCACCCGCGTTGACCTCGCCGGCGTTGGCGATCAGGATCGCGGGCGCTCCGCCGAGCGACGCGAGCCCGGACTCGAGCGCGGCGAGATCGAGACGTCCGCGCGCGTCGCGACTCACGATGCGCGTCTTTTTTCTTCCGATTCCGAGCATCCCGAGAGACTTGGTTGCGGAGGCGTGGATGTAACCGCTCGAGAAGACCGGCACGGGCCTGAGTGCGTGGGCTCCTTCGTCGTCGACATCGACGCCGTGCTCGAGGGCCCACCATCGGCGCGCGCAGGCCAGTCCGACGAAGTTGGCCATGGTCGCACCTGTGACGAGGACGCCCCCCCACTCGGAGGGAAGCTCGAAGAGGTCCTTGAGCCAGTCGAGGGCGATGGTCTCGAGCTCGGCGCCGAAGGGCGAGCCCGCCCACAGGCCCACGTTCTGGTCGAGCACCGAGGTGAGCCAGTCTCCCCCGAGGCCCGCGGGGGTCGCACCTCCCACGACGAAGTGAAAGAAGCGGGGTCCGGCCGAGCGGATCGCTCCGGCCCGGCCCGCGCCCGCCAGTTCGGTGACGGCGACGAGCGCTCCGTCACCGTCCTCCGGGAGAGGTCCGCCCAGCGATTTCGCGGCCGTCTCGGCCTCGGGCGTGCGAACAGGCGACTCGGACAAGCCCTCGAGATAGTCGCCGGCCGCCAGCCGGACGAAGTCGAGAGTCTCTTCCAGCGCGGGCAGGTCCTTCCGTGGGTGTGAGTCCATGGAGCCACTATGACGCAAACCATCGAGTGTGGGACGGCCGCACGCTGGGTGGTTCGGATGGTCATCCCGCGGCGCCGGGCGCGGGATAGTTGGCGGATGAAGATCGACGAGGAGCGTCTCTCAAGCCTTCTGGAGGAGGTCAATCGTTTCGGGACGCTCGACTCCGGAGGCGTCGAGCGTCTGGCCTGGACCGAACCCGAGATCGCTGCCAGGAGGTGGTTGGCGGATCGCTGCAGAGACGAGGGTTTCGAGGTCGAGTTCGACGAGGCGGGCAACGTGTGGGCGTTCGCAGGGCGGCGCCCCGCGGTGATGCTGGGCTCGCACCTCGACACCGTGCCGAACGGGGGGCGCTTCGACGGCGCGCTCGGAATCGTGTCGGCGCTCGAGACGCTCCTGTCGGCGCGCGCCGCAAACGCGCCGGGCTGGGAGCACCTCGGCCTCCTGTGTTTCACGGACGAAGAGGGCGTGCGCTTCGGGCTCGGAATGACGGGGAGCCGCGCGCTCGCAGGCGATCTCACCACAGACGAGGTCGAGGCTGCCGCGTCGGCGAGTGGAACGAAGCTGTCGGCGGTACTCAGAGATGCGGGCTTCGACCCCGCTCGCGTCGGCGACGCGACCCGTCGTCGTGACGACGTAAGGGCCTGGCTCGAGGTCCACGTCGAACAGGGACGCAGGCTCGAGCGTGCCGGTCTGCCCACGGGCATCGTCACGGGCATCGTCGGGCTGAGTCACTGGCGCATCGAGGCCTCGGGCGAGGCGAACCACGCAGGAACTACGCTGCCCGACGATCGGCACGATGCCCTGCTGCCGGTGGCGGCGGCTGCCATCGAAGCGCAACGGGTCATGCGCGCAACCGACTCGCTCGTGGCAACCGTGGGAGAGGCGGAGGTTGTCGGCGGCGCCACGAACATTGTTCCGGGCCTCGCACGGGCAACCCTCGACGTCAGGAGCCTGGACGAGGCCCTGATCGATCGAGCCACCGAGCGCATCTTGGGGGCAGTGCGCGAGGCTGCGACCGACAACGGTTGCCGGCTGCAAGTGCAGGAGACGAAGCGGCTCCGTGCTGCCCCGATGGACGAGCGTGTGCTCGAGGCAATGCATGCGGCCGCCGGCGAGATGGATTCGGATGTGCCCGAGATGCCATCCATGGCGGGGCACGACGCCATGACCCTCGCCGGCGCCGGAATTCCCTGTGGGATGATCTTCGTGCGTTCGGCGGGTGGAGTTTCTCATTCTCCCCTCGAGAGCTCGACTGCGAGCGACTGCGTCGCGGGAGCCGAGTTGCTGTCCCGCACGGCCCTTCGACTCGCACTCTTGTAGGTGGCGCAGCCATCTCGGTTAGCGCCTAACATTGCTCAGTCACATTGGGGGCAAAGGAGCACAATGCCAGCGCGCAAGGTTCGTAACGGTCTCGTCGGTCTCGCAGGTGCGGTCGCCGCAGCGTACGTCTTCGAGGCGCTTCAATACAAGAAGACCGCCGCGATCGGCTTCGACTTGCAGAGCCGCCCGGCGCTCGATGATCCCAAGTTTCGCTACGTCCTCGAGTCGCTGTCGGGCGCGCCCGTGCGCGAGGGCAACAAGATCGACGTCCTGCGCAACGGACACGAGATCTTTCCCGCGATGCTCGAGGCGATCAAGTCCGCCGAGCGCACCATCAACTTCGCCACTTTCGTTTACTGGCGCGGCGAAATTGCACCGGAGTTCGCCGACGCGCTGGGGGAAAGGGCGGGCGCCGGCGTCGAGGTAAACGTGCTGCTCGACGCGATGGGCGCCGCCAAGATGGAAAAGCCGCTCGTCGAGAAGCTGCGCGACGCCGGAGCCAAGGTCGAGTGGTTTCGCCCGCCCCACTGGTACTCGATTCACAAATCCAACAACAGGACGCATCGCAAGATCCTCGTCGTCGACGGACAGGTCGGATTCACCGGCGGAGTCGGCATCGCCGAGGAGTGGACGGGGGACTGCGAGACGCCGGACAACTGGCGCGATACACACCTTCGTATCGAGGGCCCCGTGGTGCGCGATCTCGTCGGAGGTTTTCAAGAGAACTGGTCGGAGGCGACCCGTTGCATCCTCACGGACGGTCACCTTGGAGACATCGAGGCTTTCGAGAACGGGGCGGCGGCTCAGATCCTGCGCAGTTCGGCGGGCAAGGGCAGCACCAATGCGGAGGAACTGTTCTACGCGGCGATCTCCTGCGCGCGACGCAACCTGTGGCTGACGACCGCTTACTTCGCGCCCCGTCGGGCTTTCGTCCTGGCGCTGATCGACGCGGTTAAGCGCGGCGTCGACGTCCGCATACTCGTCAACGGTCCTCACATCGACAAGGAAGTCGTACGCCAGGCCGGACGAAGCTCATACGACGGACTGCTCGAGGGCGGGGTCAAGATCCTCGAGTACCAGCGCACGATGCTCCATGCGAAGACGATGGTGGTCGACGGCTACTGGGCGACAGTCGGCTCGATAAACTTCGACAACCGCTCCTTCTCTCTGAACGACGAGCTCAATCTGTCCGTCTGGGACGAGCCGCTTGCCCGTAAGCTTCAGGATCATTTCAAGCTCGACCTCGAGGATGCTCGTGAGGTCACGCTCGACGAGTGGCGCTCGCGTCCCGCCGCCCAGGTGGTCAAGGAACGCTCGAGCGCGCTGCTGCGCCGGGAGCTCTAGCAAGTCAGGAGGTCTAGAAGGCCATGACGGAGGCCTTGCGCCGCTGAAGCTCGACGCCCTCTCGCTGCTCTTCGGCGCGCTTGATCAGGTGGTCGAAGTCGATCGTCTCCAACCTGTCGTCTCGGATCTCGCGCAGCGCCTGCCACAGCGCCATCTTGCCCGCTATTCCGAGGCTGAGGCCCTCGAGCTCGACCAGGCGCGAGAGAGGGGAGTAGGAGGTCAACTCGCCGTTGAGCTTGAGCCGCCCGAGTTTTTCGCCGGTCCACGCCAGAGCCTGCTTCACCACGCTGTGGGAGCCCCCGACCAAATCGATGATCTGCTCGAGCGTGGCTCGATCCTCTTCGATCGCGGGAAGAGCCGTGGTCTGCAGGAAATGGCCGATGTCGTTGCCCTCGTTGCTCTTGGCGCAGCGCTTGGCGACCTCGACGCCGACGGCGGATCCTGCGAGGTGGTCGGCGAGATAGATGTGGAGGTACTTGTCTTGTCCCATGACGGGCCTCTACCCAGCTTTCGCGGCTTGATTCCCGAATAAGGAGAACAGCGCGCCTTTCCGTAACGTTTTTTGGACGCGCCGGAGCTTGAATCGACGGAAAGAAGACGGGGGGCGGGAGAGCCCACAAGGAGGCGTCGATGAAGACGGAAGAGAATCAGGCGACAGTGAGTGACGCGCAGCGGCCCGCCGCCATCGATTGGCGAATGCTGCTGGTTTGGACCGGTATGGGGGTTGCGGTCGCGCTGCTGGCGTTCACCGCCATCATCGGGGAGATCATCCCGCCGCTGATCGGCTTCGCCGTCCTGTACGGAATCGCGGTGTGGCTCGTGCGCCGCGGCGGCAAGGCAGGCCTGATCATGATGGCGGTTCTCTCGCTGTTGTTGCTCGTCTCGAACAGTCCGTTCATCATCCCGGCCCTCTCCGTGCCTGCATCGACCGTCGACTTCACAATGACGGGCCTGCTCGTGGTTCTCGCTCTCGGTAACCTCGTGGCCGCGGTGGCGGCGCTTCGGCGCTCGAGCTCGGGAGCAGGTGCCCGCATTGCCGGGCGCGCCATCGTCGCTCTCATGCTCGTCGTCGTGGCGATTGCCGCCGTCGGCCGGGTCACCTACGAGTCTCCGGTCGCGCAGGCCGACGACATCCAGCTCACCGCAGCCGATGTCGAGTTCTCGACCGACGTCATCGAGGCGTCCAGCGGCGAGGTGTCCGTGTTCGTCGAGAACAACGACGCTGCGCTGCACACCTTCACCGTCGAGGGCCTGGATGTCGACCTGCAGGTGCCGGGTGGTTCGACCGCCAGGGTGACCTTCGAGGCGACACCGGGAAGCTACGAGTTCATCTGCAAGCCGCACGCGGACCTCATGAAGGGCACCCTCGAAGTCAACTAGTCCCTCCAGCTACACATGGGAGGCCGTAGTGGTCCGCACCATAAGTAAACGAATGTGTATTTGTGGTGCGGGCCACTTAGGCAGAGGCGGCCTTCGTGCGCTATAAGAGCATGCATGGCTCACTTCGGGATCGTCCTGCCCAACTACGGTGACGGACTGTCTCTCGGGAACCTGTCCGCCTCGACGATCGCCGCCGAGGAATCCGGGTTCGACTCCGTGTGGGCAACCGACCACGTCATGGTCACCGACGTCCACGCGCCGGGCTACGGCGTCATCACCGAGGCTCTCGTCACGCTCGGCTACCTGGCGGCGATCACCACGCGCGTGACGCTCGGCGTTTCCGCCCTCGTCGTTCCCCAGCGCAATCCCTACGTCGTTCTCAAGCAACTCACCTCGCTGGACTATCTGAGCGGGGGTCGGATCGTCACCTCGGTCGCCGCCGGATGGATGGCCGACGAGTTCGCGGCGCTCGGCGCGGACTTCGCCGGACGGGGACGGATGCTCAACGAGTGGCTCGACATGGCGGTGGAGGTCTTCGCTCAGATGCCGGGCCGGGTACGACATGAGGGACCGACGCGGATCGAGGGTGCGTGGCTCGCGCCCGGACTCGTCCGACAAGGGGGGCCGGGCCTGTGGGTGGCGGGAGTGTCTGACGCGACGGTCCGCCGAGCGGCCAAGACGGGGGTGTGGCACCCGACCGGACTGACCCCTGTGCAACTCGCTCCCATGGCGAGGGCGTTTCGCGCGCGCTGCGAAGACGGCGTCATCGTCAACCGCATTGCCGCGCGCGTGACCGAGGATGCCGAGGGACGCGACACCGACGAGAGAGGCCGGTCCGCCGTCATCGGCCCGCCCGACTACGTCGTCGAACAATTGCGTTCCTACGTCGACGCGGGCTGCGACGGATTTGTCATCAACTTCGGCAAGGACGAGCCAGGATTACCCGAGCGGATTCGGCGCTTCGCCGAAACGGTCATTCCGAGCTTCGCCTAGGCTTCGGCAAAGCCACACATCGACCCCGACTCAGAGGAGCGCACGCGTGAGAGTGGGGCTTCCCCGCATGCACAGAGAGACGGGAGAGAAACGCGACTTCCTTCCGAGCTTCGTCGCGTCTCTGGACGCTGCAGAGGCCGAGGAGATCGTGCTCGAGCACGGTTACGGAGCGCAAATGGGCGTGCCGGCGACGGACTACGGCGCGTCTTCGTCAAAGGCCCGCTTCGGGAGCTTCCAGGACTGCCTCGCACAGGACGTCGTCCTGCAAATTCGCTGCCTGCCCGAGCAGTTCTTCGGGGAGCTTCGCCCGGGGGCCGTGCTTATGTCGATGATGCATTACCAAACCCGCCCCGAGCGCGTCCGGAAGCTCGCTCAACTTGGTGTGCGGGCGGTGAGCCTCGATGGGCTGGTGGACGACTACGGGCGGCGATTGATCGAGAATCTCGCCGCGGTCGGCTGGAACGGCGTCGAGGCTGCGTTCATGGAGCTGGCGAGGAGCTATCCGAACTTCGATGATCCGGCCAGGCCCCCGATACGAGCAACGGTCCTCGGTTCGGGGGCCGTGGGGGCGCACGCCGTTCATGCGGCGAGCCGCTACGGCGACGCACGTCTTCGGGACGACATGGCCGCCGGGGGAATGATGGGTGTCGAGGTGCGCGTCGTCGACTACGACCTCACCTGCCACGAGGACTACATGCGCTCGTTGCTGCGCTCGACCGATCTTCTCATCGACGCGACCCAGCGTCCCGATCCCACGCGCCACGTCGTGTCCAACGACTGGCTGTCGGAGATGCCCGGGCACGCCGTGCTGCTGGATCTCTCCGTCGATCCCTACGACTTCTCTGTCGACCCACCGATCGTCAAGGGGATCGAGGGGATGCCTCAAGGAACCTTGGACAAGTTCGTGTTCCACCCGCATGATGCCGCCTACGAGGAGCTCGACCGGCCCATCGCAACCCAGCATCGCCGAGTGGCCCTGTCCTGCTACTCGTGGCCGGGGCGTAACCCACGCGATTGCATGAAGGTCTACGGGGCTCAGCTCGAACCCATTCTTCGCGTGGTGTTGACCAAACCCGTCGACGAGTGGGATATCGATGCCGATTCGCTGTACGAGCGGGCCCTGGCGCGAGCGGAGATCAAACGATGGTTGAAATCGGCAACGGCATAGACGGCTCCGTTTCGGGAGCCAAGGCGGGCGTGACGCTCGGGCTTCCCTGCATGGGACAGGAACCGGAGGAGAGACGCGATTTCCTCCCCTCCCTGGCGCGGCGCGTCGGGAACCTAGGGCTCGATGTCTTCGTCGAGACGGGGCTCGGGGCCGCGATGGGTTACTCGGACAGCGACTATTTCAACGCGTCGGACAGGGTTCGCGTCGTGGAGCGCAGCGAGGCTTTTGCCCAGGACGTCGTTCTGGTTCTGCGAAGTCCGGACGACCGCTTCGAGCTGATGAAGCCGGGCGCGACGTTGGTCTCCATGCTGCACTTTCCGACGCGCGTACAACGTTACCGGAGGCTCAAAGAGCTCGGAATCGAAGGAGTGGCGCTGGATCTCATCGGTGACGACAGTGGACGTCGACTGGTCGAGAACATGGAGGCCGTCGCATGGAACGGTCTCGAGGCGACCTTCGGCGCACTCGCACAGACCTACGGTGGCTTCAAGACCCACGACCGCGAGCCGATCCGGGTCACGATCATGGGGGCTGGCATGGTCGGTAAGCACGCGATCGAAGCCGCTACGAAGTACGGCTCTCTCGAGCGCGCGCGCGTGCTTAGCGGCTACCCGGGAGTCGAGGTCACGGTGCTCGGCCGCAATCTCACCTCGGACGGCGGCTACCTGCGTCGAAGACTCGGCGTCACAGACGTGCTCGTCGACTCGGCCTACCGCTCTGATTCATCGCGTCCTTTGATCCCCAACGAATGGATCGTGGACATGCCCGAGCACGCCGTCGTCTGCGATCTGTCGGTTGATCCCTACCTGCTCGACGCCGACCCTCCGACGGTGCGCGGCATCGAGGGCATCCCCCAGGGCACCCTCGAGCAGTACGTCTTTTGGCCCCACGATCCGAACTGGCGAGCCACGATTCCACATGCGATCCCGGACACGAATCGGAGGACCTCGGTGAGCTGCTACTCGTGGCCGGGGATTCATCCGAGGGCCTGCATGCACAAGTACGAGGAGCAACTTCTCCCTTGCCTCGAGCGGCTACTAGCCGCAGGCGGCGCGGCGAGCCTCAAGGTCGACGGGGGCTACCTCGAGCGAGCGCTATACCGAGCGTCCATGGGGGCCTGGAGTGCGCTCCTCTAGCGGGTGCTGCGGTTTGGGGGAGCTCATGCTGGGAAAAGTGTCCCGGTCTGGGCTCGGGTAAGGTGGGCGAACGGCTCTCATCCCCGGCTCGAGCGGTCAGGCCGTTCGTCGGGACGTCATCGAGAGGAACTCGCGGGTAGTTGATACGTCTTAGATCATTTGCATCGATATGCGCCCTCCTCGGGGGCCTGTTCCTCATCGTCCAGGGGGCCGGCCCCGCCGCGCCCGCCGCGCCGCCCACCGAGAACGACGTGGGCGAGGCCGAGGACGAGCTCGATCGACTCGAGGGTGACTTGGGCTCGGTGCAGGAGCAAATCGGCTCGGCGTTCGCCCGCCTGGATGAGCTCCGCACCGAGATAACCTCCGCCGAGGACGAAATAGAGACCACTGCCCAACGGATCCTGCGGCGCAAGGACGAGCTGGTCGACATCGTGCAGGAGCTCTACAAGGGCGGTGCCACGAGCGGGCTCGAAGTCCTTATGGCGGCCGAGAGCCTCGCTGATCTCGAGCAGCGCGCCGACTATCTCCAGTCATCGGGTGAGGTCCACCTCGAGCAACTCGAGGATCTGGCCGTCGACCGTTCGCTGCTGCTGGCCAAACTCGACGAGCTCGACGACGCGCGCGCTGAGGTCGCCGACCTTCTGGTCGTCGTGAAGCAGCTCGAGACGAACCTCCAGGCCGAGGTGGGCGACCAGGCCGACGAGGTCGACTCCCTGGAGGCGGACCTCGAAGCCCGGCAACTAGAGGAGGCGCTCGAGGCCCAGCGGCTCGAGGAGGCGCTCGAAGCCGAGAAGCAGACGCAGCAATTAGAGGAGGAGCTGCAGGAGCTCGTGGTGCCGCCGCCTCCACCGCCCCCCGCCCCCGTGAGCTCGGGCGGGCTCGACTGGGACGCCATCGCCGAGTGCGAGTCGGGTGGCGACTGGGATCTCGACAGCACCTACGACGGCGGACTTCAGTTCCATCCCGACACCTGGCTCGGCTACGGCGGAGGTACCTATGCTCGCTACGCGTGGCAGGCATCACGGGAGCAGCAGATCGCGATCGCCGAGAAGGTTCTTGCCGGACAGGGTCCGGGGGCCTGGCCCCACTGCTTCCAGTACGGCTAGGTGACTCGGTGCGGACCACTAGGATCTGACTGTGCCCACCATCAAGCCTTGTTTCGTCGCCGAGATCACCTACGTCGAGGGCGCGGCAGAGAAGCGAGCGCCCTACCGCGCCGAGCATCTCGAGCGCGTCGCGAAGCTGCAGGCTGAGGGTGTTCTGGTCGTCGCCGGCGCCTTCGACGACATGAGCGCGTCGCTGTTCATCATGGACGTCGCAAGCGAGGATGCGGCCGCTGCAATCGTGGAGACGGACGTCTTCTACAAGCAGAGGATCTGGACCGGTTATACGATGCGGAAACTCAACCGGGCCGTTTGACTCGCCTCATGCGGGCTCGAGCTCGGGCTCGCCCGCGCTCAGCAGCATGCGGCGTCCGATGAGCACGGTGACGAAGGCGATCAGGCCGCAGGCTGCGGCACCCAACCACGCGGCCTGGTAGGTCACTTGCTCGGCGGTGACCCCGAAGAGCAGGGGGCCACTCATCCCTCCGAGGTAAACCCCGGTCTGGGTCAGCCCGGTGGCGGCGGCGGGCGCGCGCGGATTGCGCGTCACCACTGCGAAGTTGAATAGCCCGGGCCACCCCCACCCGCCCGCGAAGCACAGAAGGGTCGCCGGAATCAGTAGTTCGATGCTGCGCGTCGCCTGCAACAGAAAGCCGGCGGAGCCGACCAGATAGAGCGCGGAGACCCACAGGAGGCGTCCTCCGGTGCGCCTGTCCGCGAGCCAGCCTGCACCGACGCGCACGGACAGGCCGGCCACACTCCCGGCGGCGAACAGAAGTCCAGCGGCGGCCTCGCCCAGCCCCGCGCCGACGCTCGAGTCGACGAGATAGGCGCCCATTGCGTTGGCCGCCCCCGAACCGAACGCACCGCCGATCGCAAGGACGATGAGCGCCGCGACGTTGTTGGGTCGCACGCGCTCCTCGGTGCGCGATCGCGTGCGGAAGCCCGATCCAGGTACAGCTACGACGACGGCGACCGCCAGCACCGCGCCGAATCCGAAGGCCCAGCGCCAGCCGATGGTGAGCGCTACGAGAGGAACCGCGAGCCCGCCCAGCAGTGTGGCGGCCGGTATGCCCGATTGTTTGATGCCGAAGGCAAACGCCTGCCGGCTGCGGTCGACGCGCGTCGCCAGGTGGAGATTCGCTCCGACCTGCGCCAGCGCGCTGGCTATGCCGCCGAGTAGCAGGAACGCGATCAGGACAGCGTAAGACGGCGATAGCGCGAGCCCCAGCAGCGACAGGGCCCCGAGCACACCGCTGCCGCGCATGGCCCGACCCGCGCCGATGCGTTCGGCAAGTCTGCCCGCGTAGGTTGAGAACGCGGCGGAGGATACGAAGAACAACGCGGTCAAGACGCCGATACGACTGATCGGCAGGTCGAGGTCGGATCTGATCTGTACCGCCAGCGCTCCGACCAGAAAGACCGGCAACGAGCAAGACGCGGTGATCAGGATCGCAAGCGCGGCCGCCGACCAGAAGGAGCGGTCCAGCCTTACCTGCTCCACCTTGGAGCTCCCTGCGCTCATCCCGCCATGCTCACACGCCCTGCCGTCGACCCAGATAATGACGGGGAATGTTGGGGAGGTCGCGAATGTTTGATACTGTGATGCAACAAGGGTGACACCGTCACCTGTGAGATTTGTCTTCCGGTTCCTCCTTCAAGGTGAGCGGGTTGTGAATCTCTCCCGTAAACCGGCGGCCGAGAGTCGCCAAGAAGGAGTCGAACAGTGTCAACATTTGCCGATCTCGGCGTGTCCGCGCCCGTGTACGAGGCGCTCGCCCGCCGGGACATCAACCTCCCCTTTCAGATTCAAGGCCTCGTCCTGCGCGACGCCATCGCAGGCCGCGACGTCCTTGCCAAGTCCCGAACCGGGTCCGGAAAGACCCTTGCGTTCGCGATTCCGATCGTCGAGAGAGTCAAGCCGGGCGGCGCCCGCCCCAAGGCCTTGATCCTCGTGCCCACGCGCGAGCTCTGCGTCCAGGTCACCGACGAATTCCGCGCTATCGGCAGGGCCAAGGGGCTGAAGGTCGCTTCCGTGTACGGCGGCACCAGGCTGCGGGAGCAATCGGCCGAGGCGGCCAAGGCGCACATCATCGTGGCCACCCCGGGCCGTCTCGAGGACATCTCCGAGCGCAAGCTCATTCGCCTCAACTCCATCGAGATCCTGGTGCTAGACGAAGCCGACCGGATGCTCGACATGGGCTTTCAGCCCCAGGTCGACCGCCTGGTTCGCCGGCTCCCGAAACAGCGCCAGACGATGTTCTTCTCGGCGACCCTCGACGGTCGCGTCGGCTACATGGCCAAGGCCTACACCAACGACCCCGCGAAGCACGAGATCGTGGACAAGCGTCAGACCGTTGATGAGGCCGAGCATCGCTTCATACCCGTCGACGAGCACGGCAAAGTGGACAAGCTCATCGAGATCCTCAAGGAGGAGCGCGGGCTGACGCTCGTGTTCGTCAGGACCAAGCGAGGCGCAGATCGCTTGACCCAGCGCCTCAAGCAGCGCGGCGTCACGGCGCTCGCAATGCACGGCGACCTAAGCCAGGGTCAGCGCAAACGAGCGCTTCATCGCTTCGATACCGGTGCCGTCGACGTCCTCGTTGCGACCGACGTGGCCGCCAGAGGACTCGACCTCGACAACATCACGCACGTCATCAACTACGACCCACCCCAGGATCACAAGGATTACGTCCACCGCGTAGGTCGTACGGCGCGGGCGGGGCGTTCCGGCACGGGAGTGACCCTGGTCACCTCGAAGCAACAGGCGGACGTCAGCATCGTGGCGAGTGAGCTGAACCTCAAGACGGAGTTCGAGGCCGAAGGTCTCAAGACCTCGAGGCCGAGGAAGGTCTTCACCTCAGGTCGCAGGGGTTCGTTCATGAACCCACCCCGGCGCCGCCGCGTCTAAGCGCTTGCGGCCGCTATCGCGCTGCGAAACTCAGTTGTCTACTTGGGATTCCGATTCGTTCGCCTCCACTGTGGCCAGACGCCCCTCATCGATGCGCCACACGACATCGACTGCCTTGAGGCGTTCAGGGTTGTGCGTGACCAGCAAGACGGTGCCGTCGTGTTCGGCGATGATGCGATCGACGATCGCGCTTGCCTTTGGATCGAGGTTGGAGTCGGCTTCGTCGAGCAACAGAATGTCGAGATTCCCGAGTAGCGCACGGCCGAGCAGGATCCGCTGTCGCTGCCCCGCGGACAGCCCTTTGCCGCCCTCGCCGACGCGCGACTGGATGCCCTCTGGAAGCGCGTCGAGAACGTCGTACAGATCGCATACGGCGAGCACCCGCTGCACCTCCTCGTCGGGAGCCTCGGGCCACCTGTAGCAAAGGTTCTTGAGCACGCTCCCGCGCAGCAGCGGAAAGTCGGGACCCAACCAGCCCGATCGTCCGTCGGATCGACGCTAGATTGCAGTCTGCGATGGCCTGGTCGTCGACTAAGGCTCGATCTTTTGGTTCTTGGCCACGGCAACGATGCCGGTGTCCGAGATGGTGAACGTGGCCTCGTCGACTTCGGGGTTCACTCCGATCTCATAACCCTCGGGGATGCGGACGTTCTTGTCCACGATCGCGTTGCGTACTACGGCGCGCCGGCCCACTTGCACTCCGGGCAACAAGATCGAACCCTCGACGCTGGAATAGGAGTTGACGCGCACGCCGGGCGAGATCACGCTGCGACGAACGTCACCTCCTGAGATGATGGCGCCTGCGCAGACCATCGAATCGACGGCGCGCCCGATGCGCCCTTCGGTCTCGTGCACGAACTTGGCGGGAGGCATTGCAGGAGTCCAGGTCAGAATCGGCCACTCGTAATTGTAGAGGTTGAACTGCGGCACGTAGGAGATGAGGTCCATGTGGGCCTCGTGGTAGCTCTCGAGCGTCCCGACGTCGCGCCAGTAGTCGCGATCTCGCTCGGTCGAACCCGGAACATCGTTGTACTTGAAGTCGTAAACCGCGCCCTCGCCCTTCGCAACCATCATCGGGATGATGTCCCCTCCGATGTCGTGATCGGAGTCCTCGTTGGCGGCGTCGCGATCGAGGGCGTCGATCAATGCCTCGGCAGCGAACACGTAGTTGCCCATCGAGGCATAACTCTCGTCCGGTGAATCGGGAAGCCCGGGAGGATCGGCCGGTTTCTCAAGAAACGACTTGATCGTGACACCGTCTTTCTCTGCCTCGATGATGCCGAAGTCCGACGCCTCTTGGCGGGGCACGCGGATACCGGCCACGCTCACGCCGGCACCCGACTCGATGTGCGCCTCGACCATCTGGCGCGGGTCCATTCGGTAGATGTGATCGGCTCCGAACACGATGACGTAGTCGGGTTCCTCGTCGCTCAAGAGGTTGAAGTTCTGATAGATCGCATCCGCCGAACCGGCGAACCACCGCCTGCCCCGCCGCATCTGTGCCGGAACGGGCGTGACGTAGTTGCCGAGAAGGGGAGAGAGGCGCCACGTCTGCGAGATGTGACGGTCGAGGCTGTGGCTCTTGTACTGCGTCAGTACGGCGATCTTCAGGTAACCACCGTTGACGAGATTGGATAGTGCGAAGTCGACCAGCCGGTAGCTGCCGGCAAAGGGGACGGCCGGCTTGGCGCGCTGCGCCGTGAGGGGCATAAGTCTTTTTCCCTCACCGCCCGCAAGCACGATGCCGAATACCTTTGGCTGGGGCATCGTTGCACTCTATCCGCCGAGTGCCCGCCGAGTGCTTAGAGGCTGCGAGTGACCGTGGGCGCTGAATCCAGACGCACGGTTCGGTGCAAGGTGCTGCCGATTCGTTGGGTGATGGGCTCGATAAGCGACTCGAGTTGCTCCGAAGGGGAGAGTCCCATCTCCTCGTAGAGCAGGTCTCGATAGAGACGGTATTGACGAAGTGCCTCCCCGACATTGCCCTCGGCGATGTGCACCCGAATGAGCGCCCGCTGAGCGCTTTCCCTTAAAGGTTCGATCGATACTGCCGCCAGGGCTGCTCCCGCCGCGGCCCCATGACGTCCGGCTTCGAGTCGTCTCAGGGCGAGAGCCTCAAGCGCCCGCAGCCGAAGCTGACGTATCCGCTCCCTCTCGATCAGCACCCAGTCGTCGTACCAGTCGGGGAGGAGATCCCCTGCGAGCTCCCCTTCGTCGATGTCGATACGAGCACTGACCGCTCGCTCGTTAAGCAGGTCGTGTGTGATGTCCATCATTCGGTGCACGTCGACTTCCACGTGGGGTGACAGCCGCAGGTCGTTTCGGCCCGCTTCTATCAGGTCGAACCCCGACCGGCGCAACCTCCACAGACTCGAGCGCAGGCTGGCACACGACCTCTCGTCTGTCGTCTCATTCCACAGCACACCGGCGACGGCGGCGCGCATGAGAGGACGGTCACGCAGCGCGAGGAACGCGAGCAATCGCTGGGCGCTGGTGGGAAGATCGACTTCAACACCGTCGGCGTGTAGAGCGAATCCGCCGAGAAGATAGAGCCGGGTGTCGACTTGCGTCGGGGTGGTGTCCACGTAGTCGGTCTATACTAGCCGAGGCTCGCTTTGTATGGCGCGCTTGGGGCGTTTATTCCATGGCCCGATGTGACTACAGCCATCCCCGATCGAGTACGGGACGCGGCTCGAACGAGCGTCTGCTCTCACCCAGATGGGGGAGACCCAACCACCCTCCCTCCCTAGCGTCCGTTCTCGACCTGGTAGCAGAGCGGAGTTACCACGCGCACGTGGCCGGCTCTCACCGGCAAGAGACGGTGCGGCACGAGGCCCCCGAGCAGGATGAGCGAGTCACCCGAGCGCAAGTGCACGTCGACGCCGCCTCTTGGATCGGCCACGATGGCTCGAAGGCCGTCGTGGCTGCGGGACGGATAGAGACGAAGCGCGCCCCAAATGCCGCCGGCAGGAGAGTCGTCGTAGATGCACGTGATGACGGCGAGCTCGCAGATGTCGAGGTCCCGATGAAGCCCGAGGTGGTGTCCTTGCCGACGGTAGTAGGAGAAGGTACCGAGTCCCCCCGCAGTCCTCCAGCGCACACCGGTCAGTCCCGCGAGCGTGGCGAGCACGGTGCTGGAACCATAGAAGGCTTGAAGCACCGGCCCCCCCGACGCGTTCTCGAGCCAGCGATTTGGATCCCCTCGGATGGCGGCCACGTCATCCGCGCGCTGCACGCGCTGTTCGACGGCCTGAGGGTGACAAGCCCATGCCTCCCTGGTGAGACGCTCGAGCGTGTGGTCGTCGAGTAGGCGAGCAACGAGCGCACCTCCATGAGCCCCCAGGGGACCCTCTCGCAAGATGTCCTCGGCGGGTTGGCGATGCAGTGGCCGCGCTGCGAGCGTCATGGATTGCCTGGGCCGAAGTCCGGTGGAGAGGTGAAGGTCACCGCCAGGAGGTGTCGCGTGACGGTGTCTGGGAGCGCTCTCAGATCGAACTCGAGCTCGGATCCCGCACGGGCGGAGGTGATCCGATCACGGTCGCCGCGCAGATTCAGCTTCTGGTCGAACAGTTGCTCGAACAGAGACCGTCTGCCCTCGATCGAGAAGCTGATCCCGACCACGTCGCTGATCCCGAATCCCTGGGAGCGGAAGTATTGGGTGCTCTCCTCGATGGCTTTCCTCGACGGCAGGTGCTCGCCTAGGTTCTGAGAGTCGATCGCGCCACCTCGGCCCTCGCGCTCCGGTCGGAGTACTACGAGGGCGCTCAAGTTGATGTCGTCGTCCATGGTCCGTCCCAACCGCTTATGAGGCATGGGCCACCTGGAGAGAGACTCGCTTGCCGCTCCGAGCCGCCGACGTGCGAGGAGGTCGGTGCACGGCCAGAGCGAGGTACCTCTGTCCGTCGTTCACCATAATCCTGCGTCTCACGCAGTCGGCGAGCCAGGTCTCAAGCTCGCCGGGCTCGACGTCGCCGGCGATGCGACTCAGACCCGAGAACGATGAGATGCGATCGCACGCCATGTAGACCTCTGCTCGCCAACTCTCGAGAGTCGCGAGGTGCTGACCTGCGCGCCGGTCCACAATCACCAGCCGAGCCCCGCCCAGCGGGATCATCCACAGCGAGCCGACGGGTCCTGAGCGATTCCAGGCGCGAATGCGTTCGATCAGCGGGCCCGCGTACGACAGTGGGTCCCTGTTGTCGTGGTAGTCGAATTCGAAGTAGTAAGCGATCTTCATCAGCGTGTGCTCGTCGAAGGGGTAGAGCGTGTGTAGGGGCGCATGGCCCGGACGTTGAGCATGCCGTGCCGTCCGGGGTCCGCATGGTAGGGACTGAAGCGGTCTAGCCTGATCGGACCGTGCCCGCTCGGCGGATCGAGAAAGTCGATCGCGTCGATGATCGGAAGCATGTGATCGTAGTCGGCCGGCTCCTCCCCCGGGAAGCCGTAAAGGAGGTTCCACTCCGGCTTGATTCCATACTCCTTGCACCACTTCAGCATCTGGACGTTCTGAAGCCAGCTCGTGCCCTTGTCCATGAGGTTGAGAACGTGATCGCTCAGGCTCTCGATCCCCGGCTGGACGTGACGAACTCCGGCCGCCCCCAACAACCGGATCTGCTCGTGAGTGAGGTTCGCCTTGACCTCGTAGAAGAGACTCAGCGGGGGCAGGTCCGACTCGATGATCCGGGGCAACAGTGTCTTGAAGTAGCGCATGTCGAAGATGTTGTCGACGACGCTGATGTTCTGTACGTCGTATCGCTCCACGAGCGAGGTGAGTTCCTCGATGACCCGCTCCGCCCTCTTCGAGCGAAAAGCCATGGTGCCCCCGTTGAGGCCGCAGAAGGTGCAGTGGTGCTTGGCTCCCCACCAGCAACCCCGCGAGGTTTCAAGCAAGAGCAGAGGGGCGACCTCGGCGGCGGACGCGCATGAGGACCTCGACTCGAAGTAATCGTCGAAGTCGACGATGGGAAGCGAATCGAGATCTTTGATAACGGGGGCGGGACCGGTCGAGATGCTCTGTTCGCCGCGGCGGAAGACGACCCCGGGGAAGGAGGTGTCGGCCTCGCCGGAACAGACGACGTCGACGAAGGCGAAGCGTTGATGGAGCGCGAAGCCCATCTCGCCCTCCCAGTTGGCGCCTCCAAATGCGATCGTGACGTCCGGATGGTGTGACTTGATGCGCTGGGCGAGAGCCAGCGACGCGATGTTCTGCTCGAAGGTCGAGGTGAAGCCAACGATCGAGTAGCTTCCGAAGTCGTGTGCCTGCATGCAGTGGTCGAGAAACGGCTCGATGTAGGAGCGCACCCGCAAGAGCCGCCGGACATCGCCCCCGGACAGGTTCCAGGTCTTCACCAGGACCTCGTGAACGTAGCGGGAGTCCGCCTCCGCCCGGTCTCCGTAGAGGGATCGAGTGAACAGCCAGTCTCCTGCGAACGCCGTATAGGGCAGTCCCGAGGGCACCCACAGGTAGTCCTCGAGCCCGATGAAATCGGATAACGAGAAGCCCAGGTAGGCGATGTCGCACCTCACATCGAGAGCGCGCACCTCGGCCTGGAGCAGGCTCAGGCCGAGTGACGGCCGCTCCAGCGCGTGCCAGGGCATGCTGAGCAACAGCACGTTACCCGGGTGCATTAGAGGTCCAGATCGTTCTCCGACTCGGTGATGATGTGCTCGAGCTGCTCGATATCTTCGTCGGAGAGCGCCCCCCCTCCCACCTGTTCCTCGACCGTCTGCGCCTCGGCTTCACCGGCCTCCGTGGGCCCGGGCGCGGGAAGGATCACCGGGCCCACCGGCGTGATCGGAGCGATCGGCGTGATCGGGATCGGCGTGATCGGCGTGATCGGCGTGATCGGAGTCGGCGTGATGGGGGTGATTGGAACTGGAGTGATCGGGACCGGCCCGATGGGCGTCGTGCCTATGGGCCTTATGGGAGTCCGCATGCACCGCACCTTGGCGACCAGCACGGCCTTGTTGGCGTCGGCCAACCCATGACCGGTTGCGAGGTCCGGACCGACCGTGGCGGTGTTGCCGGTATTCGGATGCGTCGATCCGGTGATGACGTCGCGCGCGGTCTTCTTGAGTACGTCGCGTACTTGCGCCGGAGTGAGCTTGGGGCAGGCCTGCTTGATCAGCGCACAGACACCCGCAAGCTGAGGCGCGGCCGCCGAGGTTCCACTGATCGCGGCCCAGCCGTCGTTAGTTGCGGTCTCGTCGCCGTTGGGATGGGTACCACCCGCGCTGCCGACGTCGATTTGATCGCCGGGCTGAAGCGGCAGCATGATGTAGGCGGCTCTCGGCCGCATCCCGACGAGCCCGCAGACGTCCGGCACGTTGCGTCCCGAGTAGATGCTGCTGGCGAAGCCGCTCGAGTAGTCGGACGCGCGCATGTTCCCGTTCGCCTCCATGAATACCCCACCGGCCGAGATCACGTCTGGATGCTGTCCGGGGAAGCCAAAGTGGCCGTTACCGGCCGAGAACACCACGATGATGCCGTTCGCGACGGCGAGAGCGATGGCAGCGGCCATGGCTTGATTCGCCGCGCTCAGCGGTCCGAATCGTAGGTCCGAGCCCCAGGAGTTGCTGATGATGTTAGGGCTCAGACCGACCGCGGTGTTGAAGCCACCGATGGTGTTTACGAAGCTGAGCTTGACCATCGTGAAGTCGACGTCGGGAGCAACGGCGAAGATGTTCGCCGACTCGGCAGTTCCGTGCCCGGACTCGTCGTCATTCGGATTGGCGGTGCCCGGGCCGAGTACGGCCGGTGAGGCGCGGTAGCCCCGCTGTGTAAAGAAGGGGTGCTTGTACCAACCGGAGTCGGTCATCACGACCTTGACCCCCTTGCCGGTGATCGCACCTCTGTGAGCTTTGTCGGCGTTCATGCCGAGCGACACGTCGCCGGGCACGTCGAGATACCAGTAGCTTTTGTTCGGCGCAAAGGCGTTCTGCATGAAGTAGCGCGGCTCCTCCAAGGCCACGCCCTCGAGCACATCTGCGAGTTCTGAGGTCGATGTATCGACGAGTCCGGGCAGTTCGGTGTCGAGAGCTTCCACGAAGGTGGCCGTGTCTTCGAGCCCCTGCTCTTTGATCACAGGACGCTCCTCCGCGATCAGCGACGTGCCGAAGACGCGGTCGTAGAGAGACGGAGGGCCTGCGATGTTGATCGTGATCGGCGACAGCTGGAGAACCTCGAAGCCAGCGTCTTGGAGTCTGCGAGCGGCCGTCATCACGAGCTCCGTCTCGGACGAGAAGTTCATCGCGTAGTCGGCACTAATGATCTCTCCCGCGTCGAACAGAGATAGACCTCCTATTGAGCGTGGAGACGCTTGAGCGTAGACGGTGCGGGGGAGGCCACTCGAGAGCTTGGGAACCCTGGATCGCCTCTGCCGACGCGTCGCCTTTCCGGCGGTCCTCTTGGCTGTGGACTTGCGCGTGGTCTTCTTTCCCCGAGCCATCATGGCCCCCTTCGTTCGATCGCACCGATTCCGTCTTGCCGGAGCATCAACTGGCCGCGTCACCCCACCGTCATCGCAGCGTCACGCCATCCTCGTGACGCGCTCGTGACGCGGCGGTGACGCGCGCGGTCGTCTACTACAACTTGGATAGGAGCCGTCCGATCACGCGACCGAGATGAACGTGAGGGATATGAGTCCAACCGATCTGACGCAAGTTCCGGACGACCTCGTGCCCGAGCTCCGGGCGCTCCGAACGGAGCTGTCGAGTGCGGTCCCCGCCAAACGGCTGGATCACAATCTTCTGGTTGCGACTTGGAACATCCGTGCCTTCGGAGATCTCTGCGAGTCGTGGATCCCCTCCGAGAGGGACACGCCGAAACGAAATCTCTATTCGCTGCGATGCATTGCCGAGATCGTCTCCCGCTTCGATGTCATGGCCATTCAGGAAACGCGGGACAACATCAAGGCCCTGCGTCACATGATGAGTTACCTGGGCCCCGAGTGGGGCTTCATCATGACCGACGTCACGGAGGGGAAGTCCGGTAACGACGAGCGCATGGCGTTCGTCTTCGACACCCGCAGGGTCAAAACGTCGGGACTCGCCGGCGAGCTGGTCGTCCCCCCCGAGTGGATAAACGCCGAGCACCTCGAGGAGAACGCCCTGCGCAGCCAGTTCGCCAGGACGCCTTATGCGGTCAGTTTCTCGTCGCGAGGCCAGACCTTCATTCTGGTGACGCTGCACGTCCTCTACGGCGACTCGGCCACCGACCGTCTCGGCGAGCTGCGCGGGATCGCCAGGTGGCTCGAGGACTGGGCCAAGCGCGAGCAATCGTGGGGTCACAACCTCATCGCCCTGGGAGATTTCAACATCGACCGTAAGGATGACGACGCCTTCAAAGCGTTCACATCCACGGGCCTCCGATCTCCGGCCGAGCTGGACGCGGTGCCACGCACGATCTTCAAGAGCGGCAAGGATAAGTTCTACGATCAGATCGCGTGGTTTACGCGCGACGGCAACCCCGACGTACCGATCCTCTCACTGCGCTACTCGCAGCGGGCGGGGTGCTTCGATTTTCGGGGACTCGTCATGCCCACTTTGACCGACACGGAGCTGTCCTGGCGCATCTCCGATCACTATCCTTTGTGGGCGGAGTTCCTCGTGGGGGAGGACTGACATGGGCGACCCCGCCCAACAACGCTCGATCCCGAAGTATCTGCCACAGCCCGAATCGGAGCGCCGAGGACTCGGACTGTGTCTGTCGGGCGGCGGCTACCGGGTCGCGCTCTTTCATCTCGGCTCGATGCGGCGGCTCAACGAGCTCGGTATTCTGGCGAGGATCACCGACATCTCGTCGGTGTCGGAAGCATCTTGGCCGCGCATCTGGCGACGGTCCTCGACCCGTGGCTCGAGGCTCCGATCGACGACTGGGACGCACGCGTCGCCGATCCGTTCAAACGATTCACGAACAACAACAACAGGACCGGTCCCGTGTTGAAGCGGCTGCTCCCCTGGAACTGGGCTCGCACCTCGACTGCGGTCGAGGCTCTCGTGGCAAAGATTCGAACCGACCTGGACCGATTCAGCGATGCCGAGAAGTCCGTGTTGGAGAATCACGGCTACACACTGGCGGATGCCGCGGTACGGAAGCACGCCACCCATCTCATCGACGGTGATCCGGCCGAAACCGCGATCCTGCACCTTCACTACATGGAGGAGGCGCGTGTGCGCAGCGAACTCGCGGACAGCCACAAACTCAAGCTTCCGTTCGGCAGGCGGTGAGTCGTGCGAGGCTGGATCGGAAAGTGGCTGCCATTCGTGCTCCTCTCGCTGCCTGTGATCTTCCTTCTGATCCTCGCTCTGTTAGTGGTGCAGCCGTCGGACTCGGACCCGTGTCGCGATCTCCGTGCGCCGGAGATCGTAGAAGCCGATGAACCGGTGGAGCTCGCGGTGCGTCAGGGAGAGATCACTACACTCGCCTTCGGCCGAAGCTACGAGACCAAGAGGTTGACCATCGGGCTCGAGCCGAAGGGCGGCGCGCGAGTGGATCCGCAGGATCCGCCCAATCTCCGGGTCGCGGTGACCGAGTTCAGGCGCAGTGACGACGCGCGCTTTCTCCCGCGCGCCATTCACGCCAACGCAACGCTTGAGGGCAACCTCGTTCGCCTCCGCATCTGCATCGAACGAAACAGCATGGCCAGAGTCGATCCGGGAACCTATACGGGGCAATTCCTGTTTACCGACAGGCGAGTGCAGCAGATGGCGGTTCCCGTCATCATCACTCTGTCGTGGCCGAACTGGCCGGTGCCCTTCCTGTTGCTCTATCTGGTCATTCTTGGGGGCACTGCCTACGTCTATGCGATCCGCAAAGGCTTCCCAGGAGAAGACGACTTCCTCAGGGTCGACGCGCTTACCGAGTTGATGCGCTGGAGCCTGACTTGGAGCGGGGTTGTGGCCATCGCGGTGGGCACGGCCGCTGCGCTCAGCGCCTACACGGCCACCTACCTTGCTAGTCCCGACTGGGGCGCCGGGTTCGCGCAGTTTCTCGGACTGATTGCCGCGATGTTCACCGCCTTCGTCACGACCGCGACCGCAACCAACATCGCCCGCAATCGCAACGAGAAGCCGCGCGACGAGGGGACGGAGACGGCCACGCAGAACTGACCGCGATCGAGGACCCGGTCCCGGCCGGGCGGCAGTAGCCTCATGCAATGTTCATCGACGCGCTCCTCAGGCGGCTTGGTCTGCTTCGCTTCGGGCCTTTCATCGCCAAGATCAGGGCCGAGGTATCGAGGGATCGCATTTCGGGCCTTGCCGCCGAGGTCGCGTTCTTCGGAACGTTAAGCATCTTCCCGGCGCTCCTCATGCTCGCGACGGCGCTCGGATACATCGGTCGCATCGTGGGCAGCGATGTCGTCGATACCTCGCGCGCGGTCGTGGTCGATTTCGTGAGCGGGATCCTTACCGAACAGGGTCCGGTGAACGCCGTCGAGTCTCTGTTTCTTGGCGACTTTGGGGGAGTCCTCACCTTGTCGATCGCGACCGCTGTGTACGCCATGTCCAGAGGATTCTCGGCCGTGATCACAGCGCTGGATCTCGCCTACGACCTGCCCGAAACGCGCTCGTGGATAAGACAGCGTGTCGTCGCCGTGGGGCTCGGGCTCGGGAGTGTGCTCTTCGCTTTGTTGATGCTGGTGATGTTCGTGGCCGGACCCCTGCTGGGAGGCGGTGACGCCGTTGCCGACTTTCTCGGTCTCGACAGCGGCGGTTTTCGGGTCTTTTGGAACTGGCTTCGCTGGCCGGCCATGCTGTTCGCTCTCGTCGCATGGGCGATCTTGCTATACAAGCTCGCGCCCCACCACCGGATGCGGTGGCGCCGCTGCATTCCCGGCGCCCTGTTCTCAGCCTTCGGCTGGCTCGCAGTGTCGCTGGCCTTCAGCGCCTACCTGCGCGTCGCCTTCGGCGCGAATCAGATCCTCGGCGCCATCGGTGGCGGTCTGGTCATGATGGTCTGGCTCTACATGTTGAGCTGGGTCCTGCTGGTCGGAGGCGAGCTCAACGCGCTCATCGACGAGCGTCTGCTTGCCCGCCTACGTCTGCAATAGTGAGGCGATGGACCAAGTTCTGCGGGCGCACGGCCTGACGAAAGATTACAAGCGCACCCGGGCGGTCGACGGTATCGACGTCGATGTGAGCGCGGGGGAACGCGTTGGCCTGCTTGGCCCCAACGGGGCCGGAAAGACGACCACGCTCATGATGCTGCTGGGTGCGATTTCGCCGGACGCCGGCTCAATCGAGATCTGCGGGCACCGGCTTCCGGGGGGGCGGAGCGAGGCCATGATGCGCGTCGGCTTTGCAGCCGGATACATGCCGCTGGCGGAACGACTGCGCGTGCGCGAGTTCCTGCAGATGTTCGGCGAGCTTTACGGAGTCCACCAAATCGAGGAGCGCATCCAGGCCGGGCTGCGACGCTTTCGCATTCCTCAGCTTGCGGACGCCATGGGCACCGAGTTGTCGTCCGGACAGCGGACGCTTGTCGGCATCGTGAAAGCGACCCTGCACCGGCCACGTCTCCTCGTTCTCGACGAGCCGACCGCATCCCTCGATCCGGACGTGGCTTTGCGCGTACGCACCGGATTGCGAGAGCTCTGTGAATCTGAAGGGACCGCGTTACTGATTACGAGCCACAACATGGTGGAGATCGAACGGCTGTGTGAAAGGGTCGTGTTCCTGAGCCGTGGCAAGGTCATCGCAAACGACACCCCAAGCGCAATCGCCACCCAGTTCGAGAGTGACGACCTCGAGGCCGTCTTCCTGCATCTGGCAGGGGTGGGGACCGAGCCCGATGAGCAGCGAAGCCAGGAAACCGACCGAGGATGAACACTGCGCCCGTGCAGGAGTCGAACTCGCGCAAGCTCTCGTGGATGCGAATTCGCTCGGTCGCGCGTCGTCATTATTACGTCATGCTTCGCAGTCCGCACCGCCTCTTCGACGTCACGATCTGGCCGCTCGTGGACGTGGTGCTGTTCGGCTCGATCGGGGCGTTCGTGGCCGGTAGCAACAGTGGGGGAGCGACCGCGTTCGGCTATCTCCTGGGAGGCATCGTCCTATGGCACATCGTCTACCAGGCTCAGATCGCTGTATCCACCGGTTTCCTCGAGGAGACGTGGTCCCGCAACCTCCTGAACATCATGGTGACCCCCGTCAAGGAGTGGGAGTACGTGGCGGGCGTCGCTCTCTTCGGTCTGGTCAAGTTGGTCGCGGGCACAGGTCTCGTCGCGGTGGCTGCGATCGCGATGTTCAGCTTCGACATCACGGAGCTGGGACTCGGCCTGATACCGATCGCCTTCGTCCTGCTCGCCGTCGGCTGGCTCATCGCGCTGTTCGTGATCGGATTCGTGCTTCGCTACGGGAGCGGCGCCGAGGCTCTTGCGTGGGGCATCCTGTTCGTGATCATGCCGCTGTCGGGTGTTTTCTACCCGGTCGAGTCTCTTCCGGGCGCGATCCGGCCCGTGGCTCTGGTACTTCCCTCCACGTATGCCTTCGACGCGATGCGAACGCTGCTGGACGGTGACGGAATCGATTGGGCGACGATAGGAGTTGCCGCAGGGAGCACCGCCGTCTTGACGCTGTTCGCCCTTGCGTTCGTAACGAAGATGCTGAGGCTCTTTCGTGCGCGCGGCTTCATCACCCGCTACTCCTGATTCTCATCTTGGGCTGTGACGCGGGTCACAGCGTAAGTCGGTGGTCAGGGGTGTCATGGGCTCATCATCCGTCCGACCCAGGAGGAACCATGACGCTCTCGACCGCACCCACCACTGCTCCTCGTCCCGACGACATCATCGAATCGCTGGCCACGATCGTTTCTGGCGTCGATAGCGAGATCGTGTTCATCACCTGCGTCGACCAGGACGGTTACGTTTCCGACAGCGAGGCCTACGCGTCGAAGGACCAGCCCAAGACCTCTCTGCCGCTCGAGCACCTCTTTTCGTTTCCCCGGAACCTTGGCATGGGCACCATAATGGTGACCTCACGGGCCTGCGAGCCCCTCGGAACCGTCGGCGAGGACGACCTCGAGTTCACGCGCGGGCTACTCGAGGCGGCGTCAGCCGAGGGGGTAGAGGTTCTCGATCACGTGGTGGTTAGAGACGGCGACTACCGCCGGCTGCGAGAGATAACCGACCTGTGGGACTGAGTTAGGCCACGGGTGCCCCGGGCTCGACTCCCTCTTCGAGTTGCAGCAGGCGTACCGTGCCGTCGGGCTCGAGAGAGCCGAGGACCAGGAACTCGCTGGTGAATCCCGCGATTCTCTTCGGGCCGAGATTGACGGCGCCAACCACGAGCCTGCCGATGAGTTGCACCCTCGAGTAGTTGGTTATCTGAGCGCTACTTCGTAGCTCGCCTATCACCGGCCCGAAGTCGGCGGTCAGCTTCCACGCTGGTTTACGAGCCTCGGGAAAGGACTCGACATTCACAACTCGGCCAACACGAATGTCGAGGGCGAAATAGCCCTCGGCCCCCACTTCCTGCTTCCGTTCGAGAGAGACGGGGTCATAGGGTCGGTCGGCGGGGTTGATCTCGTGACTTGGCATGCAACTAACCTAAGCGGATGCCCGAGTTGCCCGAGGTCGAGTCGGTGCGCCGTCAGCTCGAACCCGAGCTGACCGGGCGACGCGTCATCAAGACCTGGTGGGATCCCCACCCCGCTATCCCTCGTGAGTTCTCGGGCCTCGAGCTGTTGACGGGACGAACCATTAGGTCCGTTGGGCGTAGAGGCAAGTTCATGGTCGCTCCTCTGGACGAGGATCTCGAGCTCATCATGCACCTCGGCATGACGGGTTCCTTCCGCTTCGATCTCGACGACCCTCACGTGCGTGCGCGCCTCGATCTCGACGACGGCCGAGTGCTCAGCTTTCGCGACGTGAGGCGGTTCGGTCGCATGGCCGTGGTGGAGGCTGGAGACTACGAGACGATCCCGACGCTGAAATTGCTGGGACCCGAACCATTGTCGGACGAGTTCGACCCCTCGACCTTCGCGGCGTCTCTCAGGAGAACGAGCTCGCCGATCAAGCCCTACCTCCTGTCGCAGCGTCCGGTCGCCGGGGTCGGCAACATCTATGCTGACGAGGCGCTGTGGCTTGCGAAGATCAACCCTGGCTCGCGCGCCGTCGGATCCAAGCGCGCGCGTGCGCTACACGCGGCGATCCGTGAGGTACTCGCCGCAGCGATCGAGCGGGAGGGCACAACCTTCAGCGACTACGCCATGGTCAACGGCGAGAGCGGACGCAACGCCGACTTCCTGATCGCCTACGGGCGCGGGGACACCCCGTGCCCCCGCTGTCGAACTCCACTCAGAAAGATCACCCTCGGGGGCCGGGGCACTACCTACTGTCCCAAGTGTCAGCGTCGCTAGAAGGATCCCGTTTTTGGTCCGGGCGAGTGGCCAGTCGATGAGCCGCTCTGCTCCGACGACAGGTGACTGCCAAAGCGGCTTCAGCCGAGTTTCGGCTTCAACCTGCCAAGGACCGGCTTGGGCAGTTCCAGCAGCAAGGGTTCGAGGACATCGTGAAGCTCTGCCGCGGTCGGGCGGTTGGCCGGGTTCTTGTCGAGAGAGCTCAGGATCGGCTTTGCAAGGGCGTCCGGCACTGGATGGGCGAACGGGCGAACTTCCTCGAGGGTCGCCGGCCACCTGTTCTCGGCACCGCGTTTCGTGAAAGGCAGTCGACCGGTTGCCGCCTCGTAGAGAGAAACCCCCAGGCCCCAGATGTCGGACGCCGGTCCCACCGGGCCGAAGCGGTCGGGATCGCATTGCTCCGGCGACATGTAGTCGTCGGTGCCGATTCCCTGCCCACGTGCGGCGGCCTGCTCGAAGGTCCGGGCGATGCTCAAATCGATCAGACGAGGGGGACCGCTCATGATGATGTTCGTCGGTTTGAGGTCGAGGTGGCAGACTTCGTTGTATGCGAGATAGTGCACCGCGGAGCACAGTTGCAGAGCCAGCGGTAGCAGCTGCTCGAGTGGAAGCCGATCGTATTTGCGGATAAGCGTGGACAAGCGAGGTCCCTCGAGGTGCTCGAGGACGAGGTGAGGGCGGGGGCCGTCGAGCACCGCATCGAAAGCTCGCAAGATCACTGGATGGCTCAGCCGCCGCAGCATCTCGTACTCGGTATTGAGACCTCTGAGAGCGCGCTCATTCTCGACGAGGTGGGGGCGAACCACCTTCACCACGACGATGGAATACAGAGTCTCGTCCCATGTGAGGTAGGCCTCGTAGCGGAATCCGCCACCCAGCTTCGTAAGCGCGAACCGACCTGGTGCGATCTCATCGCCCTCTTCGAGTCGCCACCTGTGCTCATCGCTCATCGCGGCCTGATCTCCGATGCCGACAGGCGCTCGGTCACCCTCGGACTACCCCCTGCTCCTGCTCCGGGACCTGTCTCCGGAGTTGTCCGTGGCGACATCGTCGTCGTCATCATCATTCTCGGCGACTAGCTCGTCGGAGTCTTCCTCTCGCCGAGTGAGGTCCTCGTTTGCTCCCGGCGACATCATCGGTCGCGCTGGGCTCGTCGCCACAGGCCGCAAGAGCAACGGCGCCCAAGGCGCACAACGACGAGAGCCCAGGTCATCAGGCTTCCAGTTGAGCGCATTCTCTGATTCCTCCTCCTGCGCTCGGGGCGATCGGTCCCCGAACTCGGTGTGGTCGCTGCTGTGGATAACCCTAGGCAGCGGCCCTAAGAGCGAGGTGAGGGATATATGAGAGGGCTCTTATCGAACATGAGAGAGTTCTCATGCCGCTCTCATGGCCCACTAACTTCCAGGAGGCCGAATAGGAAGGTGACCACCTCCGGCCGCTATCTGGCCCTGCTCGTTGCCCTCCTGGTCGGCACCGTCGTCGGCGCCGGTCTCGTGAGCGCGCTCCAGCCTCCCGCCGCGCCCCGAGTTCCGGCAGTCGACCTGGATGTCGATCTTGGCCGGGACGACGAGAAGAACGAGCGCACGAAGAACAAGGACAACCAGAACAAGAACAAAGACAACCAGAACAAGAACAAAGACAACCAGAACAAGAACAAAGACAACCAGAACAAGAACAAAGACAACCAGAACAAGAACAAAGACAAGAGGAAAGAAGAGAGGTCGCAGAAGCCGCAGCCGCAGG